>Ga0209249_1001317_pt1 | contig 24496 bp, 13 predicted proteins | sample SaaInlV_200m_DNA_4_FD_184653 | JGI IMG/M metagenome (GOLD analysis project Ga0209249, IMG submission 184653) | Marine microbial communities from expanding oxygen minimum zones in the Saanich Inlet - SI037_S3LV_200m_DNA (SPAdes) (version 2) | ecosystem: Environmental > Aquatic > Marine >...
GGAAAAAAATATACATGAACTCCATTTTTATTTAAAAAATTAATGTTTTTTATCAAAGCTTGCATTTGTCTGTATTACAGAATATTAACATCATTTTGCTTGTTTTTGTGAATTATGCAGGCTATAATTTCGGGTAATTTTTTTCCTTTGTTTAGCAGAGCTTTAAAAATTTTATCGTATCCGCTTCCGGCTTTTTCGGCATAAGCAATTTCGCGAAGTATATCCATAATGTTGGGATTGCGCGGATTTGTTTTTCGCAAGAAATTGCTTGCATTTATTCCTTGAGGAAAACCACCCGGACTTTCAAATTCGATATAATTTGAATATTTACGGATTTGTATATTTTGCAGGCGTGAATAATCTCTGTGAACTACTGCATTAACAATTATTTCTCTTATTACTATGTTCTGATAGTCTTCTACATATTCCCTGAACAAGCCGAACTGAAATTCTTTTTTCTTAATCTCGGAACTCAATTGATTATAACAATCAGTTATTTGTTTTATTATATTCCCAGAATATTCAAAAGGGGTGTAGCTTCCGTCTTCATGATAGCGGATATAACTTATTTTAGCAAAAGGAATTTCTTTTAACGATTTGAAGTTTCCAACAAATAATAATCCCGTTGTAGTGGGGTAATACTTTCCTTCCTGTTCTTTTGTTATGCCTAATATCTCGGTAAATTCGGTAGTGGAATTTTTCAGATAATGGCTTTGCGGGTTTTTAGCCTGTATTTGAACATATAATTCCCTGAGTTGTGCTATGTTGAGCCATGCAGGAATTTCGTTACCTTGATTGTCTTTTTTCTCTGGTTGGAAACTAAATCTCCACAGTTTTTGGTCGTAAATAATCAAGTTTTTTTCAGCCTGAATAGTCGCTATTTCATGAGGTTCAATAATTTTATTTCCATCAACATTTCTAATCACATACAAGCCTTTTGATGTGCAATGTAATTGTTCGGAAAAAGGTATTTCAAGAATAAGCAATTCTGTATTATTTACTTTTATAGTGTGTGGAATTAATGTAACCGAAGGTTGTGTAAGATCTTGTATGTTTTTAATGAGTTTAATAATCTTTTGATCATTAATTTTAAATTTATCGTTTATTTCATGTTTTTTGTCTGTGATACCTATTATAATAAAACCACCTTTTCGATTAGCAAAAGCCACAACATCTTTGGCAATTTCGTTATAGTTTGGTGCAAAATCTTTGAAGCTTTTTCCAAAAATTGTTTTATCGGTAAGTTGTTCTTTAAAATCTACAATATCAGATTCGCTTTTCAGAAGGATATTATACAACCATTGTACATTTAGTTTTGTATGTTTTTTCATTTTTTGTCTTCCTTTTTCACCAAAAACATTACAGCCACGCCGGTTTGTATGCCAAAAACATTGTGTGTAGTTCCTGCAATTTTCGGATTTTTTCGCACATCACTTTGTGTGTCAATAATATAAATGTAATCAAATTCGCGTTCCACAATTTTACGAAAACCATCAAATGTTCGGCTGTCAATAAAAGAACGATTTGTAATAAATGCAATAATCCCATTTTTATCAATTCTATCCATTGCCCAACGATAAAAACGAGAATACATATCATAAACTTTCGTTTTTTGTGCTGTGCTTTGTTTTATATAAGTATCCTTTATACGTTTATCTATTTGTGGATATGTCCGGTTTTTATTATTATCATTTTCATTTTGTTGGTTGGCATTATATGGCGGATTTCCAATAATAACCGAAATTTTATTGCTGTTTTGTTTTTTTATTCGTTCAAGATTTTCGGCAGTCATTGCAAAAAGCGACTGTTGCTTGCCTTCATATCCAAAGCCGAGATTATCTATCGTATCAACAAAAACGATATTTTCAAATGCTTCGTACTTGTTCATTTTTTGTTGATAAGTATATTCAATATTCAGGTTTGCAATATAATATGGTAAAATTGCCAGTTCGTTGCAATGAATTTCGTTTTTGAATTTATGTTTCAAATATTTTGGCGGAATGTATTCAATAATATCTGTAATAAAGGTTCCAGTTCCGGTTGCAGGATCAAGAATTTGCACATTTTTATCTGCTAATGATTTGCCAAAATATTTTTCGAGCAAATAATCTGTGCTTTCTACCATAAATTTTACAATTTCATTAGGCGTATAAACTACTCCCAAACGATCGGCTCCTTTGGGATTGTATGCCTTGTAAAAAGTTTCGTAAATTACTTTCAGGAATTTTTGTTTTTCGTGGTGGTTGTCAATATTCGATGCTTCACGTTTAATGGTTTTGTAGTAATTATCTACTGTTGCAAGTGTATCTTGCCTTACCTGGCCTGTAAAAAATGTGTTTACCACGGTTTCTAATTCTCGTGCAATATTATTTTCGCGATGAAAATGACTGTCGCCAAAGACGGTATCAAAAATTTCTGCTGTTAGAATATGTTGTATAAGCATTTCTCGAATATCGAAGGCTGATATTTCCGGATTTATACTTTCGCGGCACACATTCCAAAACTTTTCGCGTTGCACCCTAAAATCAGGATTTTTGTCGGCTTGTTCAGCTATCATTTTTCGCAGAGCCTCTACAATATCGGGTATATCTTCTTTAAATTTCTCAACAGCCGTATGAAATTCCTTTATTTCTGGTCGTTCGTATTCTACAAATGCAGCTAAAATACGATGCAAAAAATCAGCATCGTTCATTTCTCCTCGCATTTTTTCTTCGCCTTGCTGAATGAGAACGATTATTTCGGAATTTTCAAAAATTATGTTGAAAGTTGGGTATCCGATTTCAATTTTTTTCTCAATCTCTTCATCTAAATTGTCCTTTTGATCTTTGCTTTCCCAGAATCCCCAGTCTAATTGTAATGCATCCTTAATTGTTCCATCTGGTCGTTTTGTGGAATTTTTTAGTTGCAATTCGTTAACCAAAATCAGGTTTCTTGGCAAACAATATTCCTCCAATAAATTTGCAAATGCTCGGCGGATACTTGTTTCGTTTCTTGTACCACCATATCGTTTGTATTGACTCAGCTTATTGTAATAATTATTTATGCTTTGTTTCGACATATCTTATTTTTCTGCAAAGGTATCTATTTTCTTTCATCGCCTGCATTTTTGGAATATTGGGCATATGATAGTTAATAAAAAGAGCTAATTCTAAAATTTTTCAGTTGTTGTTCATGACGATTAAATTTGACTATTACAAGTGAATTATGTGATATGTTTTTAGGTAAGACTTTTCATTTTTTCACAAATTTCCCCTGAAAAGTAGATTTATTTGTTTTAAATTCAATTATGTATGTGCCTGGTTTTAATAAGGACACATCAATAAAATCTTCATCTAAATGAACGGTTTTTATTACACAAGTGCCATCCATTTTATAAATTGTTCCACTATTGATTGTGTTTTTATCAAAATTGGGCAAATACAATTTGTCTTCTGCCGGATTCGGAAATAGTTTTAGATTGTCAGAATGTTCAAATTGTTCTAACTCATTTGCAAAAGAAGCAAACAGCCATAGGTATGCTTCAGTAAAATTTTCACGCCATAATTGTTCGTTGTGATCACCTCCCTCTACAATTTTTACAAATAACTCATCTGCCAGAAATCCTAAGTTTAGCAGTGTGTCATTCATTCTCCAGGTATCCGTTACCATTGAACCTGCTTCAAGACTTCCGCATAGTTGATAGATTTTCATATTTTGCTGATGCCCCATTTCCTGAGTGAATGTCCATACAGTATCGGAAAACCAATATGATGGAGAAAAAATACCTGCCTTGCTGAAAATATCCTGATATTTCAAAATTCCATAATGAGAAATTAATCCTCCGAGCGAACTTCCCCAAATTGCTGTGGACTGTCTGCCTGAAAGTGTTCTGTAATTTGCATCAATAAATGGTTTGAGTGTTTCAACAATAAAATCTAAATATAATTCGCCTTGCCCACCACCGTATTGTAGGTTAGTCCATGGAGTATATTCATTTATTCTTTCTGTTCCTCCATTGTCTATTCCCACTACAATTGGTACATTATTCCCGTCATCATAAAGTTGGTTTAGGCTTTCGTCAATTTCCCATTCTCCGGCAAAAGAGGTATAAGTGTCAAAAATATTTTGCCCGTCCTGCATATATATAACGGGATATGAATTTTGACTATTGTTATAATCCGGTGGTAAATATATCCATATTCTCCGGTAATGGTCGAGTTGCGGAATGTAAAATTCTTCATCAACAATAGACACGTTTTCTGAAGCTGTGCTATTTCCTCCACCAATATCAGCCCAATTATAAATCATTATTCCAACAGAGTCGCCATTTCCAAAAGTAAACGACCGATTTGGGATTTCTTCTCCAAATTCACCTTTTTCTACAGTTCCCCAATCTCCACGAGTGAATTTATATTGAATAGTAGTACCTGTTGACATAGAATCAAGGACTATAAACCATTTATTCTCTCCATTTTTTTGAAGAGCAAAAGCCGGATCGCCGGGGTTCCATCCCTGAAAATCGCCGGCAATATATAGAATATCCTCCGGTGGCGTGTAATCAGGTAGAGAATCTATTATGAAAGTTGCCTGAGCAGTAACTATTTGCAGGCTTAAAACAAAAAGACCAATAATTAAACTATATTTTTTCATTTTTCAAAAATATGAAATTTGCAAATAAGAGTTGTAAAGATTCCCGGATTTATTTTTTCAATTGTGGCTAATTTAATTTTGGAATTTTTTATTATGTCCACAGAATTATTTTCGAAAAGCATGAACAAAGTTTATGTTTATTTTACTGCATACGAATAAGCAAAATTAAGCCAGATAAATTTACCGCAACAGTTATCCAAAAAACTATGAGAAACGAAAGCTTTTTTGTTTTGTGTCTGAATTTTTGTTGAGCTAACAGAGCACCGGGCCAGCCTCCAAACAAGGAAAGCAGATGTAGTGTGTTTTCACTAATTCTACGATTTCCTTTTATTGCTGCCGATTTGTCTTTCCAGTAGAAAAAGTAGGCAAACAGGCTCATCGCAAAATATGTTGCAAAAACAAAAAATGAGATTTCTTTTGTAATCACTAAAATTTCCACTGTAATGAAAAAGAAAGCTATAAAAAAATATGTCAAGGAATTTTTGGTAGCTTTTTTCATGTTAAAACAAAGCCAAATTTTTACACAATTGAAAAGAAAACAGCCAGAAATGCTAAGACACCGATTGCTAAAAGCCCAATTCCTGCATATACTAACTTCTTTCTTGTGCTTTTCTCTTTTTCCGTAAGTTCCCTGATTTTACCTTCTTTTTTGTGTTTTGTTTCAATAGATTGACCGATAATTAATCCGAAAGCAATTCCTATTCCGGGACCTATTGCTATAAATCCAGGCATTTTCAAAGCAATACTTAATGGTATGCCTATTCCGGAAAAAATTGCCATACCTATTCCCATCCACATCCCTACAAAATGTCCTTCCGGGAACTTTTTGTTTTCATCTTCCATATTCAAATAGTTTTAAAATTGTTTTTGTAAATATAATATGTTCTGACTTTCAATAATTCATTTTTATGATAGCGTTATTTTTATTGATTTTGAATTTTCTTTAAAATGTGCGAAGAAAAATAATTCCTGTATCTTTCCTGGAGTTCAGGGATTTTCCAGTCGTTGCCGCTTATTTTTTTACGACAAAGTTCCGAACCACAGTGGCATTCCAGAAAATAATCGTCGGTACGCTCCATTGCGTAATCGTGGCAGAGTTCCTCGCCCGGCTCAATATTGCGTGTTGCAACATACACAATTTGCCCATCGAAGCCAACATTCGGGTCGCAGGAGTGGTTAATAAAAATTACCATATCGGAAAGTTCGTCTTTCGACATTGGGCTCAAATAATATTGGTCGTGAATTTGAAGAGCAAAATCGCCGACTGTTGAGCTTATTTTTTTTAGTTGATCGTCATTTACAATATGTCCTGCTTTGATAGCAATCAGCTCGTCTTTTTGAATTTTTTGTTTGGCGAAAACACCTTTGCCTTCCAATTTGCTTGAGCGAACTTCAATTTTTGGGGAGCGGTAACATTTCATTTCGATTGAGAGTTGTTTATTTCCAGTTTTTCATTTTTCAATTTTTTAAAAGTCTCTGTGAAAAATTCAACAATTTTCCCAAAAATCCGATAATTGTGCTTAATATTTACATATGGCATATAAGCAGTGTATTTTCCCACGGTATTTCCACAAATTTCACAATAGTGATGATTTAGTTTAAATGGTTCTAAGCATCCCGGACAAAGAAGAATCTCCTTAATTTCAGGCTCAATTATTTTCTCATTTTTCATAAAATCTAAGACTTAATAAAGTTTTAAAGATAATATTATTTCGCTAACCGAAGGCTTCGCATTGAGCGAAACCTTCGGTGCCGGAACTAAAAGCTATCATGTTTCAAATCCGATAAACAATAAAAATTTAAGTATATTTGGGATTAATAAAAAGTCAAAAAAATGATGCAACATTTTTCATTTTACTGCTCTAATAGATATGAACAAATGAGACATGATTGAACTGAGTGAAATAATAGAAGCTTGTAGGCGTGGCGAAAGACTTGCACAAAAGATGTTATATCAGGAGTTTTCTATGAAAATGAGAGCAGTATGTTATCGCTACCTTGGCAAGAATGCCGATGCCGAAGACATCTTGCAAGAAGGCTTCATCACTGTTTTCACAAAAATTTCTCAGTATAGCGGAAAAGGTTCTTTCGAGGGTTGGATGAAACGCATATTTATAAATTCTTCTTTGCGATTGTTGAAGAATAAGCAAAATTCAATTCTCTCGCATGGAGAAGAAAAGATTGTGCAATGGGAGCAAAAAAATGTTGAGAATCCGCTCTCGGCAGGGGGAACCGAAAAACAACAAGACCTGATTAGACGAATGAATTTTAGTAAAGAAGAATTGATGGAGCTTTTGCAGAAATTGCCAGAGGGCTATCGCGTAGTGTTCAATCTTTTTGCGATAGAAAAGCATAATCATAAGGAAATTGCTAAAATTCTTTCCATTTCGGAAAACACAAGTAGGTCGCAATTGAACAGGGCACGAAAACATGTTCAGCAAAAACTTTATGAAATAAGCTTAAAAAGAGCTTTAAAAGAAGACAATGAGCAGTATAAAAACTTGCTGAGAGTAGTTAGTTAATTATGAATTATGAATTGTTGGTGTTGACAATTAGTAATTATTAATTTTTTTTGAAAATTAGATAGTATGAAAGACGAATTTAAATATATAGACGAACTTTTCGAGAAGCAGCTAAGCGACATCGAAATGGGTGCTGCCAATCAAGGCTGGGCTGGCGTATCTGCAAGATTGACAAAAAACAGCCTGATCAATTTTCTAAAATCAGCTACTTACTTAAAAATTGCCGGAAGCATTAGCGTATTTGGAATTATTGTATCAATGCTAATAATTTCTTCTGATTTCGATTTATTGTCTGACAGAAAGGAGGAAATTGAAGAAACTGAAATTGGAAATTTGAAATTTGAAATTGGGAGTGCAAAAGCTGAAATAGAAAAAATTATATCAGAAGCTGAAAAAGAAGAATCTCAAAACTTAGCTGAAAATCTGGAAACTGAAATTGGAAATTTGAAATTTGAAATTGGGAGTGTAAATCCCGAAATAGAAAATATTGCATCGGAAGCTGAGAAAGAAGAATCTCAAAACTTAGCTGAAAATCTGGAAACTGAAATTGGAAATTCGAAATTGGTAATTGGGGGTGCAAAAGCTGAAATAGAAAAAATTGCATCAGAAGCTAAAAAAGAAAAATCTAAAAACTTAGCTGAAAATCTGGAAACTGAAATTAGAAATTTGAAATTTGAAATTGGGAGTGTGAAACCTGAAACCCAAAACTCGAAACTTGAAACTCAGTACTCAAAACTCAATTCTCAAAACTCAATTCTTAGTACTCAGTACTCAAAACTCCCATATCTGCCCGGTAGAGGATTTGTGCCGCTATTTTACCAAACTGAGCAAAATAATATACCAAACCTGGTATATATTTCCCCGCTTGCTCAAAATGCCGGTTACAATCCTCTATCATGGGCAATTGCAGCTTGGTTTTCTCCGCAGATGCCAAACATTTCAATCGAAACAAATGATGCTGAAACTAAACTATTTTTGCCATATCTCGAAGCAGGTTTGCAAAATCCATATGCCTATGATGCAGGACTTAGAATTGAAGCTCATGGCAAGAATTTTCTTGTTGAGACAGGACTTAATTTTATGCAAATTTCGCAGAAAGCAAATTATTCGTCTTTTGATTTTTTTGTTCGCGACAGCACAATCTGGAGCTTCTGGGACTCTTCTTATGTCGAAATCGATACTATAGATTCCTATTTTCAAATTATTGGAAGCGACACAAGCTGGTTTTACGTTACTGAAACTAATGAGATATTTCTGCACGATTCAAGTTCTACAGATATTACAGATACTATTCATAATGAGAAAATTCACAATTTTGCTAATAGATACAAATATTTTGAAATTCCACTTATTGTTGGATATAGTTTCAGAAAAGGACGACTCAATACATCCTTGAAAGCTGGAATTATTAGCTCTTTCCTTTGGGAAATTTCCGGACAGAGCATGGCAGGACAATCGGAAAATGATGTGATTTCTTTAAGTCGGGACGATTTCCCTACAGTTCGCTTCGATATTTATTCTTCTCTTGAAGCTCGCTATTCTATTGGCTCCCGATATTTTGTTTTTGGCGAGATGTTTTATCGCCAATCGCTTAGCCCGATTTTTTCCCGCAACAATGTCAACTATAGATTTAGTAGCTATGGTTTGAAGTTTGGTACCGGTATTTATTTTTAAAAATTATTCAATTATTCAATGGTACAATTATTCAATTATTCAATGACTTTTACTACTATCGCAAGTTTGCAACTTGTAGCTGTTGTGGTTTAATAAATATTTAAACGATAAAAAATTAATATTATGAAAAAGAATTACTTACGAAAATTGATTTTAAGTTTTGCATTTGTCTTATTTTGTTTTTTGTTGAATGGGCAAAGTATGTTTTATTATCCTCACAAAGTGAAAAATGTCAATTACCCTATGTATAATGACGGAAGTATCCATCTTTATACATATAATATTGCGAATCCTACAAGTTATCTTTGGAGCACTGGTGAAACAACAAAAAATATATATAATCTGATTCCCGGAGAGTATTATGTTACCATGACATATGCATCTCAACCTACAGAGGTTGATACATTTGAAATAAAAGAAACGAATAATCATTATATTTTTCCTTGGGCATCTCCAAACTTAAACTTACAGCATACGATTAATATTCCGGGCGGAAATGCAGTTACCATAAAAGGACAAAATCTTTTGCCTGGGGATGAAATTGGTGTTTTTTATGATTCACTAAATCATTGGGCTTGTGCAGGTTCAATAGTTTGGAACGGGAATCCTCAAACAATTACAATCTCGGGGGATACAAGCGGAAACAGTGGTTTCGATGAAAATGAAATATTTCGTTTTTTGATACGCTCAACTTTATATGGTTTCGATTTTATACCTAATGTTGTTTATGATTTATCTGGAACTTATTCCGATGATAGTTCATTTGTTATAGGAGGTTCAAGTAGTTTATTGAGTTTGCAAGCAGATAGTCTTGTTCTGCAATCGTCTTTGCTTACTGCATATGGAGTTAATGATTTTTATGCATGGGTAAATCCTATTTATCCACAGACAACTTCTATATTTCCTTTAGGTCAGTCATTGAATATGTTAAAAAACCAACAAGGACATGTATTTTGGACTTTGTTTTGGTTAGATAATATTCACTATATTATCCCGAATGAACCATATACTGCAGAGATGCATTATACAAATGTTATTCAATTCGAGGGATATTTGCTTAACTCAACAATGTCATCTGTTTTTGTTAATACTTGTTATAATACACAAGATGGCTACATTTATTTGACTCCAACTTTCGGCACACCACCTTATACATATCTTTGGAATACGGGTGCTACTATAAATCCTCTTTATGACATTCCTGCAAATACCAATTTTAGTGTAACTGTTACCGATGCACTTATGGTTCAAAACACTTCGAGTATTACTTCTTATTATGGAAACGAATATCCGGTTTTGGATTTTACATTAGTTGATGAGACACCTTATTACTTGGGTTCAGCTCAGGTTGATGTAATTTCCTTTTGGGGCTGGGGCTATCAATATGATTGGTCTAATGGTGGCATCAATTCTCTCAATGACAGTCTAAGTGCTGGAACTTACAATCTAACCATTGAAACTAATTACGGTTGCACTTTCGACACATCGGTAACAGTAGGTTTCTCGGCATTTAATCTGTTTATACAAACTACAAGTGTTTCTTGCTATGGTGGAAACGATGGTGCTGTCTTTTTTGATAGTATAAATGGAGTACCACCATATAGTTATTTATGGTCAACTGGAAATACCGGTAGCTCGCTTTCAGCCCTTGCAGCAGATAACTATTCTGTAACAGTAATTGATAGCAATTTTGATACTGTTGTCGGCACTTTTGAAATTTTGCAGCCAGATACTATTAGTATTATTTCTGTAACATACCACGCAACCCCTGTCCTTGGTAATGATGGTGAAATTTTTATTGGAATTTCGGGTGGTACTACTCCATATTCCGTTCAATGGTCGAATGGTGCTAACACTGAAAATATTTCTTCATTAATTCCCGGTACATACACTCTTACAATTGCAGATGCTAATTCTTGCAGCCATATCGAAAGTTTTGTAGTAAGCACATTGTTAACAAATCCTTTGTCGGCAAATGGAACAATAATAAATAGTAATTGTGGTGGCAGCTGTAGTGGTGCTATAGATATTACAGTTTCTGGCGGATTAACACCATATAACTATCTTTGGTCGAACGGAGAAACTTCAGAAGACCTTACAAATTTGTGTTCTGGATATTATACAGTAACAGTTTCTGAATATCAGGCTCCAAGTGGACCGCTATGGCCCTGGAATTATATAAATACAGGTATCGTTCATACTATCTCCATTCCGGGAATAAGTATCTTAGCTCAATCAAATTCATACGTTGGAGTTTTTTATATGGACAATGGCATTCTTGAATGTGGTGGATATACAGAGTGGAATGGGCTATCTACAAATATTATTGCTTTTGGCGATGATCCATTGACTCCAGATAAAGATGGCTTTGCCCCCAACGAAAGCTTTATTTATAAAAGGTGGAATAATGGAATACACTATAATCTAAATCCTCTTTACACTGTAAATTCTTCTCAGTCAGGAAATTTTATTGAAAATAGCATTTCATATGTTGGTTTATTAAACCATCCTGAGTCAGAATCTTTGAGTTTCACAATTTATGAACCTGATTCTATATCTGTAAGTGCAGTAATTAATCATGAAACTCAGATAATTGGAAACAACGGGGCTATAGATTTGACAATGTCGGGAGGAATTCCTCCATATTCGCTCCAATGGTCGAATGGAGAAACTACGGAAGACTTAACAAATTTATCTCAGGGATTATATATTCTGACAATTACAGATTCTTACTCATGCCAGTATATCGACACATTTGAAATACTCTTGACAAATCCTCCTTATTGCGATTTATCTCTAATTTCAATTGTTTCACCCCAAACTCACTGCGATTTCAACAATATGGTTTATGTAAGTGTTGAATTGACTAATATAGGTACGCAATCGGCAAACAATTTCAATATAAGCTATATCAGTCCTGATGGTACAGTTATTACCGAAACGGTGAATATTTCTATACAACCCTCCGATACAATTATCTATACATTTTCGACACCATTTGATGGACAACTTTATGACAATGAGGAAAATATTTCTATCACAGTTTATTCTAGTTCGCCTTGCGACCCAATTTCATTCAATGATACGATCTCTATTGCATTTGCAAATAGTTTCCCTGTTTTTACTTTACAGAATGATGTGCAAAATAATTGTATTGGAAACATCAGCATCGACTCTATTTTTAGCAATTCGGGAAATGCTTTGAATTATTATTGGGATAATGTTGCCTATGGCTCAAATTTGTTTTTAGATAGCCTCTGTGCCGGAAACTATATGCTATTTATTGATGATGGTATTTGTATAGATTCTTTTGTGTTCGAAATTGAAAATATTCTTATAAATATTCAGTTCACAGCAATTTCACCCACTTGCAACGGAATGTCCGATGGCTCAATAGACGCAAATCTGAATTATAATCCGGGAAATAGTTTTACATTTTTGTGGTCAAGCGGCGATACGGATTCTGAAATTTCAGCTTTACCTGCAGGAATGTACAGCCTGACCATCAATAATAATAGTAATTTTGTAACAAGCGATAGTGTAGAACTAATCAATCCCCCTGCAATGTCTATAAGTTCCGTAGTTCAGGATGCTAATTCTCCAAGCATTCAAGACGGCTCAATCAATATTAGCGTAAGCGGAGGAATACCACCATTTTCTTACGTTTGGTCAAACGGCTCACCTTCTGAGGATATTTCAAATTTGGATGCAGGTTATTATGGTTGTACCATTACTGATTCCTATGGTTGTTCTAATTCGGAAAGTTACGTAATCGATTATATAAATCCCCCCCCACCTTTATCAACAGTTGCAACTATCCTTAGTCCAGGATGCCCCGGTTCTTGCGATGGCGAAATTGATTTGAACACAAGCGGTGGCACAAACCCTTACAATTATATTTGGTCAAATGGTTCCACAACCGAGGATATTAGTGGCTTATGTGCCGGTGATTATACTGTTAGCGTTTATGAAGAAGGGCTTACGGAGGCAGGAACACCATGGCCCTGGACTTATATTTCTACTTGGCAAAATCATACAGTATTAATCCCTGACAGTAGTGTATATCTCAATGGATTAATTGTACCGATAGGTTCATATATTGGAGTTTTTTATGATGATAATGGAGTTTGGGAATGCGGTGGTTATTTAGAGTTGACATCAGGGAACAATGCGCTTACCATTTGGGGAGATGAAATAGGAACTCCTGACAAGGAAGGTTTTACAATCGGTGAAACGTTTTCATGGCAAATTTATATAAATGGCAGTACATATTTCTTAACGCCGGAATACATGTTCACAATGCCAAATTACGGTAGTTTTGTGGAAAATGGAATATCTGGTGTTGTATCTCTACAAGCGCCGGTAATTGCTTCCCTTGTGGATACATTTACGGTTGACCCTCCAGACTCGGCAGTAATAAATTCTGTAGTTACAAATGTTATCCCAACTTTAGGCAATAACGGTTTAATAGATGTTATAGTTTTGGGCGGAACTCCTCCTTTCAGTTTTTTGTGGTCGAACGGAGCTACTACCGAAGATTTAATAAATATCGGAATCGGACAATATTCTCTCACAATTACAGATGATAATGGCTGTACTTTTAATGACAGTTTTTTGATAGAGTATTCATCTCCGCCAACGGCACTCTTAGTTACTGAAATTGTTGAAAATATAAGTTGCAATTCTATTTGCGATGGAAGTATTGATATTTCTGTTTCGGGTGGCGCTGCCCCTTATACATTTTTCTGGACTAATGGCGAAACCACTGAATATTTGGATTTGCTTTGTGCAGGAAATTATTCTTTAACTGTAAGTTGTCCCAGCGATACTGTAATGTTCAACTTTACTGTAACACAACCTGATAGTTTAGATTTCGATACAAATATCACTTTCATCGACCCAACAATTGGAAACGACGGAGCAATAGATTTAATACCTTCCGGTGGAACAATTCCTTACAATTTTATTTGGTCAAATAGCGAAACTACGGAAGATATTTTTAATTTAACTTATGGGCAATATTATCTGACACTTACCGATGCAAACTCTTGCGAACTGACGGCAGATTTTATGATTGAATATTTGGGAAATTACTTAGGTTTTGATATTATTAAGGAAAATGTTGATTGCTATAACACTGTAACCGGAAGTGCCTGGATAGAAAACCTGATAGGAGTCGATCCATTTAGTTTTCTTTGGTCTAATGGCGAAACTACAGATTCAATTTTTAATTTGTCTGTTGGAAATTATTATGTAACTGTTTCTGCTGCAAATGGCGATATGGTCAGCGATACTTTTGAAATACTTCAACCTGATGAATTAACAATTGATTTTTTAATAACTCCTGCAGACCCTGCTTTGCTAAGTAACGGAGCTATTAACATTACAGTCATTGGCGGAACATCACCATTTGTTTTTCAATGGTCGGACGGAAGCACAAGCGAAGATTTAGCTTCCGCTGAATACGGTGCATATCAATTAACTATTACCGATGCAAATTTATGTGAATTAATTGCCGATACTTTTGTCGATTTTAATTTGCTGCCAAATTGGAATTTCGATTTGTTTGGTGCGACTCATAGCATTGATATTCCTGCCGGAGCATTGTTGCAAATCAATGGTAGTTCTCTCGAAATGTGCGATTTCATTGGAGTATTTTTCGATTCGCTTGGCACTTTAAGTTGTGGAGGATATATTATTTGGAAACAAAATACAGTTACACTTTTTGCTTATGGCGATAATCCGGGCAATACAATAATTGATGGTTTTGCTAACGGCGAAGAATTCGAATGGAAAATCTGGGATGCTTCGAACAATTCTGAACATCTTGCTGCCGCAAGCTATAACCAGAGCTATCCCAACCAAGAACTCTGGCAAGCCGGCGGACAAAGTGCCATCGACAGCTTACAAACAATTACCATTTCAGGAACCGTTTCAACCATAAATAAATCGAATGTTCCTCTCGGGATGATTGTTTTATACGAACCTGCCCAAAGTTTATACTATGCCGTAGATAAAGGTCTGGTAACCAACGGACAATTTAAAATTGAAGGAATATTTCCTGGCGATTATTTGCTTTATGCAATTCCTGCACCTGGCAACCAATATGGAATTCCGGGCTATTATGTCGAGCACAACAATTGGCAGGAAGCCAGCCTTGTTCAGGCTTATGCTTACACCGATGGGGTTGATATAATTATTGACCCGACTCAAACCTACAACACTGGCATTGGAGCTATTTCCGGAAATATTTATGTGGGCAGCGATGCAAGCTACAATCCCGATGTTTTTGGCGACGAATGGTTCCCCGAATCAACAAAAGAAGGAGAAATCCCTGCGAGAAATATTCCTGTCCTACTTTTCGACAATCAAATGATACCAATGGATTTCAGATTGTCGAACGATTTGGGAGCTTTTGAATTTGAGCAATTAGAATTGGGCTCATATTTTGTAAAAGTTGAAAAAGCGGGTTTGCAATCTCTTGAGGTTTTGGTAACTCTAAGCGAAAGTTCGCCAATTTCTGGCGGAAACAATTTTAGTTTAGAAAGCGGGTTTGTAAATTCTATACCGGAACTTAATGAAATTGCCGAATTCAGCATTTTCCCCAATCCTGTAAAAGACAAACTTTATATTCAATTTAGACAAAACCATATTTCAGATTTTGAGATAAGCATTTTTTCAGCTTTAGGTTTAAAAATGAAAACATTAGATTTTTCAACAGAACTGAGCAATCAAGAAATTTCTATTGATATGAAAACTTTTTCTCCAGGAGTATATTTTGTGGAAATTGGAAATACAGAGCATAAATATGTTAGAAAAATTGTTGTATTTTAGCTTATGGGGACTTCTAAAAATAGTAAATTTCAAGGCGTAAGAAATTTCAAAACCGTAGTTTACTAATGTAAATGAGGATTTTGAAATTTTGAAACAACGAAGAAATTTGCATTTTTAGAAGTCCCTTTATATAACATCGCCTAAAATGAAATCTTAATTATTCAGGGCTCAAAATTTATCAGTATTTTTTTGCATGTTTATTTAGCCGAAACAATATATTTGCAAAATTATGAGCAAAAGGCTAATTTGGATATTAACTGCGCTGGTTGCAATTGCTATAAGCATTCTGATAACAATTCAGTTTGTGTGGATAAAAAATGCAATTGAAATTAACCATAAACAATTTCAGAATATAGTTAACAAATCTCTAAATCACCTATCAAAAAATATTGAAACCCAGGATATTGTACATAAATTTCGAAATTCGTATAACAACTCTTTTGAATTATTTGGATTTGATGATGATTTGATAATTGAAATAATTGATACAAGTTCTCAGAATTTGGAGGATAATTCAAATTATATTGAAATAGATAAAGATTCCATATTTCAAAATGATTCAAGCCAACTGGAAGCTAATGAATTATTGACTGAAAGTGATATTTCGAAAAATTTGTTTGCACAAAAAGCATCCTTTATCAACGAAATTGCAATGCAGCTTTTGTACGATGAAGAAAACAGAATAGAAAAATTGAATTACCAAACCATAGATTCTCTGATTACAAAAGAATTTGGGAATGATGGAATAAACTTAAGCTATGAATTCATGGTTTTGCAAAACAATTCTGATACTGTTTTCATTTCCGAGAATTTTGTTATGTCGTCTGAAACAAGTTGTTACATGGTACAACTTTATCAAAATAGTATTTCGGAAAATCAGATTTGGTTGAGCATAATTTTTCCACATGAAGAAAATTATATTTTCTCGAATACAGGATTGGTTGGAAGTACCTCAATAATTTTGAGCCTTGTAATTCTGCTCATTTTTATTTCGTCTGTTTACATTATTTTTCGGCAACGTAAGCTTTCTGAAATAAAAGACGATTTCATCAACAACATGACCCACGAGCTAAAAACACCAATTTCGACTATCCTTCTTGCGGTTCAAATGCTGAAGGACAAAACAATTTCTATTAGCCAAAAAAGTATAGAAAATATTTCAGATATTATTGATACAGAAAGCAAACGATTAAGTTTTCAGGTCGAAAAAGTATTACAAACTGCAATATTAGACGAAGGAAAAATCAATTTAAAATTCGATAAAATAGACATTAATTCTATTGTTCGAAAATCAGTGAAAAGTATTATGCTGCATGTAGAAAAAAGAAAAGGGGAAATCAACTTAAACCTTGATTCGTCGGAACTTATCTCAAATGGAGACGATGTGCATTTGACAAATGTTTTTTCAAATTTGTTCGACAATGCCATAAAATACAATCTTAAGCCACCCATTTTATCAATTAGTTCAAAAATAACAAAAGAATGGATAATCGTAACAGTTGAAGACAACGGAATTGGAATAAGAAAAGAAAATCAAAAGAAGGTTTTCGATAAGTTTTTTCGTGTTCCTACCGGAAATGTTCACGATGTAAAAGGTTTTGGTCTGGGTCTAAGTTATGTAAAAAAAATAGTTGACGAACATCATGGCAAAATATTTATGGATAGTGTGATAAATAAAGGCACAAAGTTTATTATTTATTTTCAGCTAAATTCAAATTAATATGTTGAAATTTCATAAAGTGTAAAAGCGAAGTAACTTTACAAACTACTTTTCAACATAACCAATAACCGCATTTGCAACAGCTCGTGGTTCTGGCGGAAGTGCATAAATATTTCTTTCGTACTGGCTGTTGTATGGCGAAATATTTAGCGTTTTATCGCCAACCACAAGTGTGCTGCTGCCTCCCGGATCGAAGCCCATTGCTTTTTCTATTCCGAATTTCAGCAAAATTTCAGCCATATCAATATGAGTTGCTCCTACCGATTCTCTTATTCTGCCATTAATAGTCAGCACTATCAGATTTCCTTTTTTATCGATTCCAACAGCAATTTTTGGTCCGCGCATATCAGTATAATCAAGGCGAGCTGCTTGGGTAATTATTGAATTATTTGTTTTCCAACCTTCAGTTTCCATGTCGAGACAGAACTTATTATTGTTGACCAAAAGCGGGCCGGCTTCTACGGCATGTTCAATTCCTTCAAGGCCATTTATACAAATGTCTAATTCTTTATCGACCGAATCCCAGATTGCCGGAAAAGCTTGCTCAGCAATCGACAATGTTAATCCTGTAGGCACAACATTCACTTTTTCTCCTCTTTTCGAGAAAATTACCTCTTTAATGACATTGCCTGCCAGACGCACAATTGTTCTGCCATTGCCTTCAATTATTTCTTTGTCGTACATCAAATCGTAGTAACAAAAATCGGGCAGGTTGGTTCGTGTATCGTCCAAATTGTAATTTTCCGATGGAAAATCTATTATTCTGGTTTTACAAGAAATTGAGATTCCATTAGCAACATTTACTCGTTTTATATCTAATCTGCCATCTTCATAAATCAATAATGCTGGTTTATTAAAAAGAGGAGTACTTTTTACAATTTTATTAGAAATCATCAATCCCAAAGGAGAACCTATATAAGATTCGGGAAGTCCGAGTTTTCCGACAAGTTCGGGATTTAGGATATATCCACCATTCCATGCAATTTTTGCTTTAGCTCCGAATTTGTTAAATTCTTCAACAAAAGCTGTAACTCGTTTAGTATTTTTTGGGCTTTCCATCGTAACGAAATTCCATTTTTTGTTCGAGTTTGCAATATTTACTTTGGCATTTATTCCGTTCCATGGATTCCCGTCTTTATAAACTCCACTTACAAAATTGTATTCTACATCTTTAGCTTTTACATCTTTATTTTGAAGATTTTCTAAAACAGTTTTTATAGGCGAGCTATTTTCTTCGGCATCTTTTTTAATTAATTTGAATAATTCTGCTTCGCCATATTTTTCGGCAAGATTCTTAAACTGCTCGCTCTTCAAACAGTCGTGAAATTCTTTGGCAGTTTGAATTGGTGTTGGGTAGGCTAAGGTTGTACGTACCCCCGCAGGAATAAAGAAAACATAACCACTGTCTTTAGGGATACCCATGATATTTGCCGAAATATCGTCGTGAATGTGCCCGACATGAAATCTGTCGATATCAACAATATCTGTCATGTATGTAGAACTTCGTCGGGTAGAAATAATAAATCCGTTTTTATCTCTTACTTCTTTAAGTTTTTTGATTGCATCGGCTCCTAATTGTGCAAAATGAATTCCTACACTCAATTGATTAGTTGTAACAATTCTAATTACTTCATATTCATACAAAAGTTTTAGCTCCTTATCTTTTCCATCTAAAATGAAATGTTTGATAGACTCAGCAGATGGCCATTTTGCAAGGTATTTTTTGTTTGCAAAAATATATACAGGTTCAATATTATTTGCATTCGATTTAATAATATCTTCAGTAAGTTCGTTTTCGAATGGTAGTTTTAGCCTTGCCCGAATCGACTGAAGAGCAAAAAATTCGAGTTCGTTAAGGACATATTTTCCGGCAAAATATGCAATAGGAACATTCGATTTTAGTTTTTGAACCAAACGTTTTCTATCGTCAATTGGAATTTCTGAAGCCGATGTAAGTTGCGAAAGTGCCAAATTCCAATCGGTGAAAAAATGCGAACTTTGGTCAATAACTTTTTTAATATCCGATTGGAATATTTCAGAATAGAGTAAGTTTATTATTCCCGTAAGCTCCTGAATAGTATATTCTTGATATGGATAATAAATAGTATTTCTATGTCGGTACGAAAATGAATGGTCGTGTTTTATTTCAAATTCACCATCGTGATAGTTAAAAATATTATCAACCGAATTGTAAAATTCATAGATTTTTTCGTTTGAAAAATTTCTGTTTTGTGGATTCGATTCTATCAAATCGTTCGCAAAATCCATTGCAATTCCGCGAATATTTTGAAATTCAAGCCTGAAAAAACTTGGATCAATCAATGATTTTAGATATCCTAAAAATTTCAATCGTCCGTAGCCGGGCAGAAAATGACGATTTTTTGTATTAATAATAGATTCTAAATCTTCGTTAGAAAAGTTATTTATTACTGAGTATTCAGCCATAACTTTTTTCACCATCTTCATTGAGTTGGTATTGTCTTTCAGTTGAAAATATAACCGATAAATTATATTGAAAAGATTTTCTTTAAGATTGTCAATACTGTATCTATTCAAAACAACTTTTTTGTTATGTTTTATTTCTTCAATAAATTTGTGTGGGAAGAAAATTCTATCAACAATTTGCGAAACATGAAAGGGCGAAATATTTACGCCATCAAATTCAATTACTTTCAATCTGTCTTCTTCAGGCAAGTGTTCTCCAATTACCTCGGCATAAACATGTTCGGGGTCGTATCTTGTGCAAAAAATTGGAATCCCTCCGGCAGCAGCTTCAATTATGGGCAAACCTCTGCCCTCTGTTTTACTTCCTAAAATAATAAGGGAAGCTATATTATATAATTCTGGAATAGCAATCGGTTGTTCGAAATGGCTTTTAAAAGATTTTTTATCTAATTCGCTAAAAAGAAATCCAAGAAAGATTTTTTCGCGGTATTCAGGTTTTATTGATGCTAAAAGATCCGCAAACTTTTTCAATAAGTTTTCGAAATAATTAAACTGACCAGTTGGAATAGGTCCGGTAACCAGCAAGGTCAACTTAAAGTGTTTGGTTTCAGTAAATTTGCTTACGAACTGCGGATTATTCAACAGTTTTTGAATTAATCGAAATCCTGTACCTATTCGCTTTCGCGAGACAATTCTCGTTGGCTGCAAGAAAATAATATTTTCGGCAAGAAATTTAGAAATAGATTTGGTTTTGTTCCCTAAAAGAATGGGTTTTAGATTGTTAAGGTCTATTAGATTATGTTCAATAGCATCGTTTACCGAATATGAGACAAGAGTTTCTTCATATCGACTAAATATTTTCTCGAATTGCTTAAAAGCTTCCAATTTCTCACGCTTAGTGATATTCATATAATTTGTAATATCAATAGCGGTACCTATTTGAGCAATATTTGCAGGATTATGACCTTTAACTTCAATCAGTTCGTCGCACTGATTCTGATTAATATTTACATTCATCCATGTTCGCGATTCCCAAGGAAACAATACATCAATTTGTGAGAAAAATTCTCCGATATCGGAATTGGTATAAAAGAAATCTCGCGGGCCTTCTTTTATTTTTCTCGTTTCTATATCAATTTTTCTATTTCCACCTTCCCAGTAGAAATCGTGATTGTTGTTTATTACCGGAATGCCGAGATATTCAGAAACAAGTACTGTTGCCAATGCCAGCGAAACGTTGCCCGGATTTGAATTTGTGTTTATTAAGTAAAGAAGTTTAATATTATTATTTTCGATATAGCTTCCTAATTTTTCGACTATGCCGAGAACTTGCTTCCAATATTTCAGAATCAGAGCATTGTATTCCTTGCTGCCTCGTTCGAGTTTTGTAGAGAAAAAATCTTCGTACAAATCCCAATCTCCAAAACCTTTTATTTCGTCAATTTGAAGCCTGTTTTTTTTCCCACCAAGGAGTTTGTCAGCCTCTGGGAAAAACTGCCCGGCAATGTAATGAATTGGAATGTTTTCTATGCTATTGCTCAAAACATTAGCATATTTGTTTACTTCAATTGTTACTCCGTCTATCGAATAATAGAACGAAACAAATGCTAAGCCTCCTTTTTGAATATCAAGAATAAACTCTGTGAAAGTGCCCTTTTCCGTATTTGATGGAATGGGTTTTGTTTCTTTAAACTTATCAATAAAAAGTCCGAGATCGAACCAGGTATTTATCGTTTCGTTCTTAAGCTGAGTCATCATTTCAGCAACACTCATTCTTCTTTCCATATTTTTTACCTAAATTTTTTCAAAAAATCAGGTAAATTTAAGAAATTTGTTGAGATGATTTCAATTCTTGGCATTGTTTTTTGTAAATATCCGAGGGTGTGGCATGAATCTACAATAATTGTTTGCATCGTTTTTTGTAGAGGAATAAAAAAATTCGCAAATTTAGGATGCTGATTTATTTTGATTTTTTAATTGAATTTTGGTTTGTTCAAAAATTATTAAATATTAAACAAATCGCTACAATATGTTCAGTCTGCAATGTTAAATTTCTACATTGTTTAAATAATTGAAAAACTGTACAGATAAATTGATATGATGTTCGATAGATTACAAGCTTTTGAGGGTTTGCCTTTGTTGCCATGGTAGTCGAAAGCTATTAGAATACTAAAATGAACTTAAAACCTGACTTTTTGCAAATCTCAAAATGAAACATTTTGTTTGTGTCAATGTTGTTACTTTTTTTAATAAGTTAGAATAAAGAATTATTGTGTTCCAGGTTGGAATGTGAAGTATAAATTTAACATTTTGTCTCCTGTGTGGCTTAGTTCTGGTCCTTGTGGTGTGCTTATTGTGAATGGCGGACTTCCTCCTAAATCTTTAAAACCTAAACTTTCAAATAATTCTTGTTGAATTGCATCTGCAATTGGTGTTAATGGATATAATACTAATCCTTGTATGTTTTCAAAAGTTGTTGGATTGTAAGTGTAGGTATTTGATCCTGGTGAAGGATTGTTTGCACTGAATTGCATTTTTATATGCGGTCCTGCTGGTTCTTGGCCACCCATTATTATTGGTAGTTCTAAGTAACAGTTTTCCACATTTTTTAATGCTGCTATTGCACTGTCTAGTTCTGCTAGTTGTGCGTTTGTTGGGCATACTGCATCATTATAAGTTGTATCTATCCATATTGGAGTGTTTGGGTCTGTGAATTTTCTTATACCATTTGTATTACCGATATAGTTTATTGCGTGAGCATTCATAGTCATGAAATCTCCTTGGTCCATCATTTTGCTTAGATAGATTAGTGTGTCTGTTGATTGTAATACAAAACTTAACATTAAATCTTCGTATGATTCTTGTTCAAATGCTTGTTTATCTCCTGGTCTTTTTGCAAAAGTGTATAGTGATTCGCTTTGTCCGAATGAATGTTCTAAGTCGTCTTCGTGGTTTAGTTCGAATTGGTATTCTTCTCCAGGTATTAAATTGTTTAATGTTATTTGTCCGTTAGTTGTTGTTATTTCTGTGAATTGACTTGCACTTGTTAGTTTATATTTAAAGGTGCATAAGCCATTTGAAAGAACTGTATCCATTGCAACGTCTTTGAATATAAAGTTTGTTCCTGAGTAAGGTATTGCTTCGACATTGAAGTAAATCATTGCATTGTTTGTATTTCCTGCATTATCTGTCATTTGGTATATTGCACTGTCTAGTCCTATTACTGATGAACTAAAGTTTAGTAGACCCATTGAATCCAGACTTGCACTTCCATTATTTGGATTGCTTAATAGTTCTACTAAGCTTATGCCTTCTGGTACTATGTCATTTGTTGCAAGGTTTATTTGTCCATTTGTGCCTGCTGTGATTGTTAGACTATCATTTATTAATTGTATTAAGTTTTGATTTGCAAGTACTTCTATGTATATTGTTGAATTACTTGTTTGCTCGTTATTATCCACTATTGTGTAAGCTATTTCTACAGCTCCGCTTGTATTTTCTGCAGTGTATATTAATTCTCCTGTGCTTGTTGAGAAACTTGCACTTCCTGCTGATGGTGTTCCTATAATGCTTGCGGCAATATTTAAATCATTTTCTGGGTCTATATCATTTGCTAGCGGAAATATTGATGCTGATTCGCCTGCTAGTACTTGTGCATAATCTGCTATTGCTGTTGGTGGTAAATTTACATAATTTGCCGGATAAAATAAAGTATCATCATTCTGCATTTTTATTTGGTAAGCTTCACCCGGATTCATATTTCCTATATTGTTTATATTATATAAAGGCCAATATATTAAACCAAGTCCGTTTTTTACTATATAAACATTTGCAGAAATTTCAGTAAGCATAGTATCTATGATTCCACTAATTTGTCGTAGGTAAGCGACCATATTCCAGCCAGAATATACATATATTGGAGTTTGTTCTGGCACAACTTCTGAACCATATATAGTTAATGTATCGCCGGCATTCATTTTTAGCTGATAGCCTTGTCCTATTTCATGATCACCAATATTGTTGATACTCCACTGTGGCCAAAATACATTTCCGCCATTATCTTTTGCCAATTCAAGATTATTTATTATGGGAACAAATATTGAATCCATTTGTGGATAGATAGGGTCAATATAAGTTGAAAACAAATTCCAGCCGTTTGCAAGAACTACTAATTGTGTGTCCGGAATATTATAGTTTGTAGTAAAAGGTTTGGATTTAGCATTATTTGAGTGGAGAATCAGAAAACTAATTAAAATAACAATATGGAAACAATAAATCTTAAAATTCATAGCCAATAATTTATTAATAAAATTCAAATTTATTAATAAATATCTATTTTGACAAGAATTTAAAAGTGCTTTTTCAACAATATTAAATTAATACCTAAAATCCGCAAGAATTTAAATTAGTGCTAATAAATCAGAAAATTAGACATTTTATCTCAACTCAATAAAGTGATTAAAAAATTAGCGAAATTAGCGCAATTCGTGGATAAAGAGAATCCGCTTCCGGATTTAAGGTAATTAAACATGTATATAAGTTTTATGGCATTGTTTATTATATATACATTTTGTATTTTTGCCAAAAAAATATTATGGATTGTTCAAAGTGTAAATCGACAAACAAAGTAAAAAGAGGGATTATTAAAGGCAAGCAACGCTATACTTGCAAG
>Ga0209249_1001318_pt1 | contig 24492 bp, 13 predicted proteins | sample SaaInlV_200m_DNA_4_FD_184653 | JGI IMG/M metagenome (GOLD analysis project Ga0209249, IMG submission 184653) | Marine microbial communities from expanding oxygen minimum zones in the Saanich Inlet - SI037_S3LV_200m_DNA (SPAdes) (version 2) | ecosystem: Environmental > Aquatic > Marine >...
AAAGGGGTCGCGGAACTCAAGGTGGACGTGATCATGGGGCAGGTCGAACAGCAGCGTTTCGTGTTGGACTTTGGCGTCATGGTGGCTCCCATCCGGCGCTTCCCTCGGAAAGCCCACGATTGGGCGTTTGCCGGCATGTACCGAGACCACTGGGGCACCGAGGAGCCACTACCCAAGGATGCTTACGCTCACCTTCCTGAGGCCGCCGACCGCGGGGATGTCCTGATGTTCTCGTCGGATTTCAACAACTTCCTGGAAGAGCGTCACGCTCAGTATGTCACCCATCCTGAAGAGCTGTCCCGGTATGTGCGCAAGTATCACGATGCTGGTTTCAGCAAGGTGATCTACTACACCTGCATGAACCTGGTCACCAGTCTGCACCCGGACTACGAAATGCTTGCCCCGGACATTAAGAAGGAGACTGAGCTGCTGCGCGAGTGGCCTGCCAAGCGCGTTTCCGGAACGAAGCAGTACAAGTTCCTTTCCACGTGCCCCAATTCCCCGCAGAACCTTGCCATGATCCTGGATCTGACGAAATGCCTGGTTGAGGAGCATGATGTCGATGGTATCTACCTCGACAATTTCCAGTACACCTTCAACTGTCGCCGCCCCGGCTGTTCGTTGCCGAAACGGGAGAAGTTGCAGTCGGTGTTCCGGCTCCATCAGTACCGCGCGTTCATGAAGAAGCTGGCGAGCATCTTTGTCCTCAACGGCAAAAAGCCGTTGATTTGGGTGCACCACACCGGCATCATGAATTTCCCGGCCATGTCGTTCGCGACCATGGGCCTATCCGGCGAGATCATGACGAACAAGAACAAGTCCAGGTACAACCACATTGAGCTGTTCGATGAAGCGACGAGCATCGTTGAGTTCAATTCGAAAGCGTGGGGCGTCCCGATTTTCTGGTACCCCGATCTCAAGTATGGCTTCTACACCAAGCACCGTCCTGATGCGCCGTTGACGCGCCTCGAATACAGCGAGAAATACGGCGCGACATACTTGGCCATGTGCATGCTCTACGGATCGCTGCCGGTGTCAATGAATGCTGACAAGAATGCCGTGATCTTTCGCCAGGTCATGGCAGCGCGGTACGCATTTGGGATGTCTGCGGAGGACATGGTGTTCCACCCGTACTGGGAGCGCTACCGGCCGTTCCGAATCGTGCAGGCCCCGCCCGTTCCCGGAGGCGACGGATCGCGGAAGCAGGTGAAGGCGTCGGTTTGTACTCGTGAGGGGAAGCTCCTGGCGACTCTCGTCAATTTTGATCCGGCCCCGGCGGACATTCAGATTGTGCTGACGGATGAACTTCTGGCCAGGGCGTATGCGGGCTTCCGGCTGCGCGACTATGTGGCCGGGAACGACGTTGAGCTTACCCAGACGACGACCAAAGCGGGAAGGGTTCTGCCCGGCCGGCGTGTACGATTGACATTGCCTGGCCACGGTTTCGCGCTCCTCTTGGGCGAGGCGGACAAGCAGACGGATTGATCGGGATCGAGATAACTACAAACGAGGTCAATATGCCGAAACTCGCGATCAATGGCGGGACTCCCATCCGTACTGAGCCGTACCCGATTTGGCCACCGGTCCTTGATGCTGAGATAGAGGCGGTGAACCGCGTCTTGCGTGAGGGACAGATGGGGCGCATCACACGCTTCGGCAATGGTGGTTCCAACGAGACCGACAAGCTCCGCGAGGCGTGGACAGCTCAGTACCCGGGGAAGGACTATGCGCTCCCCTGCAGTAGCTGTTGCACAGCCTTGGAGCTCGCCCTTCGCAATGCGGGCATTGGGCCGGGGGATGAGGTCATCACCCCGCCGTCCACCTGGGTTGCATCCAACCTGGCTCCTTCCCAGGTCGGGGCCGACGTTGTGTTTGCTGACGTCAGCCCGGATAACTACTGCCTTGACCCGGAGGCCGTCGAGGCGGCGATCACGGAACGCACTCGGGCGATCTTGCTCGTGCATGTCGGCGGGTACTGCGCGCGGATGGATGAGATGATGGCGGTGGCCGAGAGGCACGACTTGGTGGTGATCGAGGATTGCGCGCAGGCTCAGGGCTCGAAGTACAAGGGCAGGTTTGTCGGCACGTGGGGACATTTTGGTTGCTTCAGTTTCGATGTGGGCAAGCTCATGCCGTCGGGGGAAGGGGGGATGCTCACGCTCGATGCCGACGATCTGGCGGGGGACTGGATCTACGGCACCTGCGGGCATGCCGGGGCGCAGATCGATGCCCTCGCGGAAGGCCGACACATTGATGGATGGAACTACCGCATGACCGAGCTTCAGGCTGCCATCCTCCTCGCCAAACTGGGGCGCGCGGAGGAAGAGAAGTGGGTCCGGATCAAGAACGCCGAGCACTTGCGATCACGTCTGGCAGAGATCGAGGGAATTGGCGACGTTCCCCATGATCCCGAGCAGACCTACTACTCTTTCATGTTCAAGTACGATGCCGCGGCATTCAAAGGGGTCCACAAACGGCGTTTCGCGGAGGCCCTCGCCGCCGAGGGTATCAACAAGCTCTTCTCATCACCATCGGACCAGGAGCCAGCCTACCGGTCGGCGTACTTCAACCCCCACGGACGGGACTATTCCAACGTCTTTTGCCCGGTTGCTGAACGCGCTTATGAACATGAAGCCATCGGCATTTCCGGGGTGGAAGTCCTCCTCGGCCCTGAAACCGACATGGACCAGATTGCCGACGCCATCGTGAAAATCCAGGACAACATCGACGAGCTGATCTCGAGTGACGGCCAGTAGAGATGAGCAACCCGATGACCTCCAGAGAGCGCATGGTGGCGGCTTCCAGGAACCGTTTCGATGATCCTGCCGTTGCCCACATCCAGAAAGACCTCACCGAACGGCTTCTGAGGCGCATGATGGCAAGCACGCAGCCACGTCTCGTCTCCGGCGCTCACAGCGAGTGTATCGATCCCACCTGGCGCTGGCATACGTGGCTGCAGAATCAGTAGGAGCAACAGAAGGGAGCACCACAGGGCTCGGGACGCTGAGGGCTTGGCCGTACGCCGCGCGGCCCCCCGAGCGGCATCTTCGGCTGGCCCCCCGAGCGGCCCCCGAGCGGCACTGGGAGAATGGCGATCGGAGGGCCGCTCGCCGTACAAGAGAAACGGGCGGCGCCATGGGAATGGCGATCGGAGGGCCACTCGCTGTACAAGAGAAACGGGCGGCGCCATGGGAATGGCGATCGGAGGGCCGTGCCTCGTACAAGAGTCGCAGCGCTGCCGTTCACCGGGACGTCTCTTCCTGGATTTCGAGAGCATTGATGCAGGGAAGGACGTCGGTGCTGGTCGGGATGAGGTCGACGGACAGCGTCTCGCGGGCACGGATGCCCCGCAGTTCCCTGACCACCACGTCCTGCTGCTCCTTTTTCCCTGCCTTTAGTGTCGCTGCGGCGTCTTTCCCTTGCACGACAAACCGGGCGCGTTGTCCGGCGGGGACATGGAGGCGGACGGTGAAGCTCCGCTCTTCGGCGGGAGGGGCGGGAGCTGTGACGGGTAGGAAACGTACACAGTGGGCGAACCTGAAGATCGGGTCGGTCAGATAGATCTCCCGCTGTCCCTGGTTGGTCTGCAGGCGGGCCATCGCATTCAGGACGAGCTTGTCCAACTGCAGGTCACGTTCGGCAAGCGTGGCCAGGGGAATGGCGAACTCCGCAATCCAGCCGCTGTCGTCTGAGACAACCCCGCGCTGCCATTCGCCGTTCCAGGCTGCGTCAAGATTTTTGCGCTTTGCCCGAGGCCCACCTTCCTCGAACGCGGTGCCATCGGGGGCGATCCCGAACCGAGCGGCGCGTTTGCGCGTGCCGTCGGTGATGAACAGCTGGAAGGACTCCTGGGCGCCAAAGCCCCCGGTTTCCGGCGGGATGCCTCTACGTCGGCACATCGCATACAGGTTGGCATCATCACGCAGGAGTTTCAGCTCGACCTTGGGCGCCAACGCCACGCGGCCAGTGTCGAGGAACGGGGTCGGTTTGGCCTGCTGCCAGCACACGTCCATGTCGCTGCCGTCGATGGTCGGGGGGGACGTGGTTGGCTGAATGGGGAGTGTCGAGTTGCCCACGAGGTCGACGGAAATTCTGCCGCGGCCGCGGAGTCCGCAGTGGTAGAGCCAGTGGGGCGTCCCACGGCGTTGGCTGGGCCGGTAGACATAGTCGGGGTCGCTCAACTGGGCGGCGAGGGAAACGGGGACGACACCCCCCAACTCCGGACGCGGGAATCCGAGCCACGCGTTTCCGGCCTTGTCTCGCCTATCGCCTGGGGCTCCGAAGTTGATCCGCAGTGACTGCAGGGGGCCGCGGGAGGCAATGGCGGGGAACGCGAACCACACGTCTCGTTCACTCTCTGTCGGCATCAACGCCAGGCTGGTCTGGAAGTTGTAGGAGCAGGCGCAGCCACTACTGCCTTCGGCGGCGATCACCAGCCCATTTGCCGGAATCATGCTCACGTTGCAGCTTGGCTTCCCGCCGGCAAACGTGGTCGTGCCGCGCGTCTTCAGATCCAGGAACCCGAACGACCCCGAGCGGAACATAAGGAGGTCCTTGCAGCCGATGGCGGCTCCGCAACCGTAGGCCTTGATGAATCGCCAGGCGCTCTTCTGACCGGTGAGCACATCGGTGTCCGAGCATCGTTCTCCCGTGCGCAGGCCATAGGCGTAGGGTGGAGCAATGAGCATGTCATCGTGGATTGCCGCGAGTTTGTTGAAGCGCCCGGAGCGCTGCCAGAGCTTCCGGCCGTTGTCGGCATCATAGGCGGCAACCCCGTCGACCACCACGACGCCGTGAGCCACCTGCAACTGGCTGCGATGAGCGATGAACAGGAATACCGGCCCGCTTTCGGGGGTGTGCGTACGATGTCCGGGCGTGGGAACATCGCTCTGTCGCCAGACCTCCTCACCGTCCGCAAGCTCTAGGGCCACCAGCTCCTGCGTGCTCTCCGAGTCCTCTCCTCGACGTCGGGCCAGGGACACGGTGGAGTTCGACGTTGCATCTACGAGGAACACGGTGCTGTCGGAATGCACGATCTCGTTGTTGGACATGCTCTGCATCGGGCGATGGGTCCAGAGAGCTTGTCCGCTGTCTTTGGCGAGCGCGAAAAGCGCGGCGCTTTCCGCTCGGGGTGCCCAGGCAGACTGTGGATCCCGCACCGGCGCCGTGTAGCTGCCCAGAACCATTCCCTCCGCCACGGACAAGTAGCCCCACCCGCGTTCGCTCCAATCGCTGATTGGGCGGACGGGACGTCCTTGACGCTGGACCCACGTGGGACGGAACACAGCGACTGCGGGGATAGCCTGCCGCATGCTCAGCTGAATCTCAGCCTGATTCAGAGGGCGCGAGTAGATACGTACGTCATCGATAGTGCAGGCGAGATGGTTGTAGACCTTGGGTGGAGCGTAACAGGACGCACCGAGGGACAGATAGTTCCGGCTGGTTGTCAGTTCCCCCTGTTGGTCCTCAGCTGCCAGAACACCGTCGATGTACAGGCGTTGCAGGCTACCGTCGTGGGTCATGGCCACATGCGTCCAGGCTCCGAGTTTGACTGGTGATGGACTGGTGACATTGAGGAAATCACCTGCACGCGTGGTGCTGGAGAAGCAGATTCCCGCCTCTGTCTTGACCACGAACAGGGCGTACTGGTATGCCTTGTAGAGAATGGTGCCGGTATCCGGCCGGTCGAGCTTGACCCACGCCTGTGCGGTGAGGCCCCGAGTTGGGTTGAGGTCCTTCCGCGGTTTGACCAGAATGCGCGCCTCACGGCCGTCGAAGCTTGCGCCTTTCCCGGTGTGACCGCGTGCCTTTGCGATACCCTTGGCCTCACCGCCGTGTTCGTTGCCGCTGACGTCCATAACCGTGTCGCCTTCGCTCTCGAAGTCGTAGGCCGTCACGAGACCATCAAGTAGGGATGTTGCGCTCGCTTTCCCGGATTTCCCGGGCGGCTTGGAGGAGTGCTTCTTGATGGCGATGTAGACGCACAGGCGTTGGGCTGGGGCTGGATCGTCCTTGAGTGACACTCGGACGCGGAGTGTGCCGTCCGGGGCCAGAGCGGCTTCGGCCGGCACTTCCGCCTGCCCCTGGCTCACACGAACGGAGGATGCGACCCCCTGTCCTCCCGTGCTGCGGTGGCCTGGCAGAGAAGCCAGGTCAATGGCGGTCTGGACGACGCAGGGGACGTGTGCGAGTTCTCTTGCCGGGCAGGTGAGGAACAGGCGGTGATCGCGATCAGGGAACGCCCAGGGCAACTTCTCCGCGAGCTGCCGCACTGCAGGATCTTCCGGTGTAGGGAGTAGCTCAGCCGGGATCGTGTAAACGTCTCTCGCCTCGCCCGTTACCTGGTCAAGCCGTGTGCATTGGCCTTGACTGGCCACATACAGACTGTCATCGTCGGCTACGACGTTTGCCGCGTAGTACCGGGAGTAGCTGCGCCCCGCACCCTTCAGAGGTCTGGCCCAGAGCTCCCGGCCAGTATAGGCATCGAACGCGATGACATGGTTCTCACCGGTCACGAACGCTCGTCCATTGACTGCGAGCGGGGGCGATGTTGCCAGGTGTCGGTCCATCATTCGGTCGGGGCCGGGGCCACCGAACCATAGGAGGTCGAGCGGCAGCGTCAGGCGCTGTTCGGCGCCAATGCCGGATCGTCCTGCATCTGCCCAAGGGTGTCGCCAGTCTCCTGCGCCGGGGAGCTTCCCGCGAACGATGGCGTTCGCCTGCGGATCTACGCGCAGTTCCGGGAATCCTGCGGACTCCGCAAAAGCGAGTAGGTCCTTTGCTGTCATGTTCGGAGCGATCAGGCGGCCGCCGCAGGGCCGGAGCACGCGGCAGACCTGTGCCGCCATCGGGCCAGGTACCCTGGCACTCACAACGATGAGATCAGCGAAGTAGGGCGGTAGCGACAGGCGGTCTTTGATGGGGTGTTCCAGCACTACAAGTCGCGTGCCGTAGAGACCGGTCGGCAGGAGTGCTGCGCGACACTGTTGCAGGTCCGTTCCGGGGGGCGCAACAGCAACGACATGCAGCTCTGATTGTCGGGCGAGGTCAAGGGCGAGGGTCACAGTCTCCTCGCCGAGAACCAGTGCGTAGCCCTCGCGGACGTTGGCTGCAGCCAGGATGCCACGGGCGCGGTTCGGTTTGGGGGGCGGTTCATCCGAGCGCGCAGTGCCCTTTGACGCGTCTCGGCTTGCGGGGGCTGGACCAGATCCGAAGCAGGTCACCACACCACGATTGGTGGAGACCACCAGGCACGAATCTGCCATGGCCAGGCCTCGTGCCTGGCCATCGATCCCGGCTTCCCAGAGCATGGCTCCCGTGTCTGCATCGCGAGCATGGACAGCGCCGTCAGTGCCGATGACCAGGGCCCTGCCGGCAAGGGCAATTGAGTAGACCGGTAACGCATATGGTTGGGTCCAGATGGTCTTGTCCGGGAGCTTGCCTTGAGCGGGATGCCATTCCGCAACGTTCAGGCACTCGACCTTGCCGTTGCCAACAGTGAAGAGCCTGTCTCCGGCGGGGAGAACGTGGTATCTGCCGGCCATCCGCAACAGCTTCTCCCCGGTCTTCAGGGAGTAGACGGCCATCCCGTCGGCTCCTGCCGGGGTTGCTTCGCCCACGTGTGCTTCGGAGACACTGGCGAAACGGTTGATTGGCGTGAACACCACATCGCGCCACACCGTGCAGCGAGTCCCGCCATCCTGCAGGGCCTCCGCGGCTTTGTAATGGAGCAGCTCACCCGTTGCCCGATCGAATACGGCTGGGATGTTCCTGCCCGTTGGCACCAGCAGGCGCTTGCCGGAACTGAGCAGGTATCCCTGAGGGGCAACCCCGCCGAACCCCGAAGCGACGGGGTGTGGAAATCGCATGTAGACCGAACCGCTGCTGTCGTTGTGCCAGATGGTTTCCCCGCTGTCTGCCTTCAGCGCGTAGACGTGGATGCCCTGAGTCGGCCACATTCCGGCGGTGACATAGACGGTGTCGTTCCGCACCAGAACGCCGGTGCGGCAGGGCCAGCGCGAGATCATGCGGTCATTCCCGAGGAGCAGGTCCTTCTCCGGGGCTCCACGGAACGACCAGATGACGTCCCCTTGCTCCAGGTCAAGGCAACGCACAACCCCATCGTCGCCCGCGACATAGGCTTTGCCGTTGGCGACGTCCGGGGCGAAACGCAGGGGACTGTCGGCCACGAACTGCCAGCGCGTCCGTCCGTCAGCCAGGGACAGACACCGCAGGGCGTCGTCTGTGGACGACGCGAAGAGGACGTTGCCATCCGCAATGACCGGTTGGAACGCGTAGTCGAAATCGATGCGGTGCAGCTCTTTGCCGGGCTGCGGCCAAGCGGGGCAGGGCGGCTGAACCGACTCCCACGACCAGCGGGCTTGAAGCGGGAACACGAGCGCCTCGGTCGTGACCCCGGTGCGTTCCGCATTGCCTCGGTAGCTAGGCCAGTTGGCTGCGGAGAGCGACAGGGCTCCGCATGTCAGGACGATGACGCTGGTTCGGACTGCTGATGTGATCATTTTGGCCTTTTCCATCACGGATGCTGCGGCAACTCAGGAGAACAACGTGACTTCACGTCCCACACCAATCAATGTGTTGCGTCCTTTTTGCGTGGCATCGTTCGTCGCCTCGGCCGGGACCGTTGTTGTCCGGAAAACAGACGTCTATCGGTTGTCTGTGCAGGTCGCGTTTTCCGGACATCTTGACGCCCCCATGTCCATGCGATAGAGTCACCAGCATCGGGATGGCAGGACTCCACTAAGCGCAAACTACTGTTAACGAATTGAGTAGAGCTTTTCGCTGGGCACACCATCCGGAATCCGTATCATAGCACCACTCCGATGGTGTTTATCATGCTCTCTGGAGAACTACACAACACGCTCCACGCCGGACAACCCAACCTGGCGAGAACGGACGACCATGCCATATATGCTTCTGGGTGATGGGATTTCCCGTCAACGGCACGAAGACGCCCTTCCTGGTGGGACGATACCCAGAATTGTGGAATCACTTGTTGGGCAGAGGGAACATGAGACCGAGAGCAGCCATCGTGGCCGCGTTAGCTTTTCTCGTGGGGTGTAGCCGTAGTTCGACCGCACCTACCACCGAGACTATCGGACGCGATTTGATCCTTACGGCCTACCGGCAGGATGTTCCTGGTACGGATGACTTCACGCAGATACATGAACTACGCTTCCGGATGGCGGACAGCTACAGGGCGGTTGCCACGCTCTATTCGGATTGCCGGGGTTCCCTGGTAACCTTAACGCCAACCCCCACCAGAACGGATCGCATTCTCTGCGACCCCGGCATCTTCCGTATGCCATCTGATTCATTGTCATCGATTCAGATCTTCATCGACAAGCGTGGTGACATGACGTATCAACGGGTTTGCCAAGACCTCACAGAGGCATCGGCCCCGTTGCGAACACGCAATGAGCGCCGTGTCTTGCTCGTTGAGACACGACCAATGACGAACCGGGGTGTGCAAGGCCTTTCGTGGTCGATCTCCGCGACTACATCTGTGACCATCACGACCGAACAGGGCGCTCCCGTGGCGGAGATCCTCCAGGCGGTGCGTCGGTTCGCTGCCTGCACCGACGATATTCGGCTCGCAGTGCTTTCACGCGCGTGGAGCAACCCACCAAGACTGATTGACGGGCCAGCAGAGGGCCCAGCGATCCCTTCCAGCGGACCTCGTGACCTCGGTCGCTGAAGGCGACGTTGCGGACATGGGACACTTGCGTTTAAGTATCAATAGTGGTACTATTGTCTATGGCGAGCATTGAGCAGATCATCAAGCAAATGCGGCGAAATGTTGCCGGTGTCCGCTTCTCCGACTTGTGCCGTGTCTGTGACAGGTGTTTTGGTGTCCCTCGCCAACAGAGCTCCAGCCACCGTGTATACAGGACACCGTGGCGAGGAGATCCCAGAGTCAACATCCAGAACACGAAAGGGATGGCCAAAGCATACCAAGTCCGTCAGGTTCTGAAGGCCATTGATCGGTTGAGCAATGAGAGCAGCGCTTAGAGACGACCATTACACCTACCGGGTTACATGGTCCCCCGAGGATGGAGAGCATGTTGGCCTTTGCGCCGAGTTCCCAAGCCTGAGCTGGCTGGCCCCGACTCCCGGTGGGGCTCTCCGCGGGATGCGTCAGCTTGTTGCCGAGGTCGTTGCCGATATGGAGGCCGCCGGCGAGACTGTCCCAGAGGCCCTTTCTGTGCGATCGTTCAGCGGCAAGTTCGTTGTCCGTGTCCCCCCTGCTGTTCACCGTGAGTTGGCTTTGGAGGCGGCTGAGGAGGGGGTCAGTCTCAATCGACTTGCCAGTGCAAAGCTCACACGTTAGAGAACGCTTCGGCAACCAGTGTACTCACTTTGGCGTGGCATCGCTGGCGCGCTACCACGCCAGTGATGCCGTCGTTGAGCGGCGGCACGGGCGAGAATACCATACTCGTCACTGGGGCCACTCACGGAATCGCCTTCTTACTGTACGTTGGCGCGCACTCGCGCATCGCCGCATATCCACCCCCTCAGTGTGCAAACTGAGGGAGCCCTTCCCGCTACCGGCGTTCATCGAGAAGGAACCCAATGGCCATGGGGCGCAGGTTCAGGGGGGCACGGTAGCCGCGCTCCTTGCGCCAGGCGGCCGGTGTGCGGAATTGCAGACCGGATTCTTCGTAGTGCACGCGCACGATGGTGGCAGCGATCTCGTTGGCTTCGTCAGCAAGGCCGTAGCGCAGCATCAGACCGATGCAGGACCAGGCTGCCCCAACCAGGATCTCATCGACCTGGACGCCACCCTCCGCGTTGTCCCAGCCAGCCGGCGGGGCTTGCAGGGACGGCCCCCAACGACCGTTGTCTAGACCTTTGAAGTTGTGCTTGTAGACCGCTTTCAGATGTGCCTGTACACGTTCCACCGGCAGGAGATCTCCCAAGCCTGCGACCTTCGCGAGGAGGATGCCGAAGAGGCCATCGCAGGCGACCCAGTTCCGGCGTTCTCCGACTGTGGCATTGTTGTAGTACGTTCCGTTCCACAGTGCGGCTTCAAAGGCTTGTGTGGCCATCTCGAGGCGAGATTCGAAGTGACCCTTGGCGTCAGCATCTCCTACCTGCTCGGCCCAGGTTTTCATGGCGGCGAGGGCCCCGATGGTCAGGGCGGCGGAGTAGATGGCCGGGCCGTTCACTTCGACGGCATCCCACGTGTTGTCTCCGTGCGTGTCGTGTTCGGGGAGCCCATCACCGTCTTTATCCTGCGATTCCATGTGCGCCGCCGCCAGCTTGAGGGTGGCCCACGCTTCTGGGGAGGGCGGCGGCTCGTCAGCTATTGCCGTATGCAGGTAGTAGCTGAGCAGGAACATGGGGTTGTGGTCTTTCCATTGGTTTGAGTCATTGGCGTACTGGTAGTCGTTGAGCTCGTGCCACGGGTCGCCCGGAGGGGAGCCAACGTCGTGAGGGATTTTGTCTCGTGCCAGCAGTGTGCCTTCCGTGCCCAGTTTGTAGAAAATCCGTTTTTCGTCGACGTCGATGGGGATGGAGCGCAGGAAGTCCTCGTAGAGTAATCGGCTGAGCTCGGGCCAGCAGGTGACGACGGGAAGCATGGCATAGGGCCAGAGGTCAAAGGTCGAGAGGAAGTAGTAGCCGGAGTCGTAGCCTTCCAGAATGCTGAAGTGGGGACCGGCCCCCAGGCGCGGTTCGGGCAGACCGGCAGAATCGGCCTGCCCGGCCAGCCAGAACGGGCCTCCGTCAACGAGGAAGTAGAGCTCGTTGATCATGGCTCCGGCGACACTGTCGTCCCGGACCCAGTCTTTCGCGTTGCTGATGAGACCGTCCTGCCAGGCAAGGATCTGCACCCGCCACGCTTCCCGGCGCTGCAGAGCCAATTCGGCGATCGCCTGTGCGTTGTCCCCTGAGCATCCGAAATCCTGCGTATAGGCCTTTGCCCACGTGCGCCCGCTTCCCGCTTGGGTCAAGGGCATGTCCCAACTGAGAACGAACGCGAATGTCGTTTCCTCGCCGGGTTGCAGTGTGGCTCCGGCTGCGACTGCTCCCCCCAGGACTTCCATACACTTGGCGTGCCACGTCATATCGGAGTTGCTCAGCTGACCGGTCTCGAAGAAGCGGTGTTCGGCTGCCGGGAGCAACCAGACGGACTTCGGGTTCATCGTGCCCCGAGCGCAGCGGAAACAGCTGTGATGTGAATGCCGCAGATCGTTGTCTGCTCCGGCCACGCCCAGAAACCATGTTCCCTCCATGTCCCGCCGAGGGGGGCGGTTTGGCTCGTTGGTGAACGCGACGGCTTCGAGCCAGTCGCTGTCTCCTGAACAGTCGATTGCGTTGACCCGGTTGCCTGCATTCGTCTTGTCGACCCACGCGACTTTGCGGCGTGCCTGATGGGCTTGGTCGTACAGTGTCACCGGCGCCTGTGACCCGACCGTGTATGTGGCCGGACGCCAGCCGAGCACATTGGGCCAGAAGAAGGCCATATCGAACTCGGCCGGTTTGGTCGAAGTGTTGCGGACGGAGACATCGAACACGGCCACCGGCAGACAGGACGCCAGATTGTCTTGGGGGATGATTGGGGAGTAGCTCTCGACGATGAGTTCGACGGGCCAGCCGTCCTGGCTGACGTGCTCGATCGTGAGAGGGAAGAGGACATCTACTGTGCGGGTACCGTGGGGCAGGGGCCGGTCCCAATCGCCCGCGCCCAACCGATAGGCCTCGCTCTTTGCTCCCTGCTGCCAGCGCAGGCACAGGCTCGCGCAGTCGAATGGCTGGTGACGATGGACCCCGTTCTGCAGATGCCAGCGACTGAAGCGGCCGGCGAGGTCTCGCCCGATGTTCCCTGCTCCGATCCCACCGAGAGAAGGGGCGCACAGAGGACCCTCATTGTGGGCGTTGTTGTAGGGCTGGAAGGCGTCCTCCGGGGGCATGAGGTCGGAGCTGTGGAAGCTGTATGAACGTATCCGTTTCAGGCGCCCTTCGGCATCTGTGAATGGTGTCATGATCGAGACCTCAGTTTGGGCAGATCACCGGACTCCTGGCGCGGTGTTGTTCACTCTTCGCGTCGGCAGCATCCGTGCCCCTCTGGTCCTTGAGTCTGGCAGCAGCAACCATGCTGTTGGGGAGCTTTGGCTGCACACTGGGCCACAGCGGCCAGGCAGATGTCGACGACGGTATCGCTGTTCATCAACAGGGCATGGGCGTCGTCGCGGTTTCCGGACATCTCGATGAGGAACGAAGCCGGGGTGCCGTGTTCCGCGGCATAGCAGATGAGGTACGGCTGGGGCGGGTCGGTCGCCTGGGTTCGTTCCATATTGACCTGCTGGTAGGCGCCACCGTAGGGCTTCTGGCTTATGTAGCGGTCTTTGAGGCGATCCTGGATGTCCTGATGGATTGATCCCAGCAGCTCGCGATCCCCGCAGTGTGCGGTCAGCATGATGTAGTCGGCGGTATGGAAGTCGATCACGGCCATGGGCTGATGTGCGTCGAAGATGCGTTGAATGGCCTGGGTCTCTGGTTCCGAGGCGGGTCTTGTTCCCTTGTAGTTGTAGTCCCAGGGGACGGCTACATCCTGAACGACGGGCAGTTGGTCCCAATGGCAGTCGAAGTTGCGATTCAGGTCGACTCCTCGGGCATTTTGACGGGTGAACTGGTCGAAGCCGTAAGGGTTCTGCACGGGCATGATGCGGAAATGGAAGCGACTTGTGTCCAGGCCCTCCAATTCTGGTTGCTGGGTGATCAGTTCGGCAAAGCGCAACAGACCGTAGGCGTTTTCCCACTCCCAACCGTGGACGGCCGCCCCGATATAGATGGTGGGGTTGGCAGGATCACCAATCTCGAACGACCACATGTCGCGTCCATCGCTGCAGGGACCTTCACAGCACAGGTTGAGTCCCGTTGACACTTGCTCAAGTGCATACATTTCCTTGACGAAAGCGTCGTAGCTGAGGCGCTTGGGATAGTGTCGGCCGTGCCGCACGGTGTTGTTGATGAGGTTGCCCAGGAAGACGTACTTGTTGGTACTGCCGTAGGAATTGTAGAACGGTCGCAGCGGGGAGAGCAGGTCAAGAGCGAGGATCTGGCCGTCGCCGATCGTCTCGTGCACCATCACGGCGCCGCCGTTGACCGTTGACGTTGCCAGGACCTGCACGCCGTCGGTTTCACTGATGTCGAGGATCTGACGCTGTAGCATTTGGTTGGAGTAGAGCATGTCGGGGGCGCTGGAGACGCATCCGTACCACCACACGGTGTCGCCGACGGCGTAGCCCCGGGTGATGTCGCCTTCTGCCTCAATGCGCAGAGCCGGTCGGAAGCGGTCTCCCACGTGCGTCTTGCTGAAGTTGAGTCCACGATGGGCCGCATACTCAAACAGGCAGGACACGACCGTGCCTCCGGCTTGGGCGTAGGCCTCGATGGCGTTGTAGTCGAGTTGAGCGAGATGCGTGCCGTCGCACACGGCCGTGATGATGCAGCCATAGTCGGCAAGCTCTATGGCGGATGGCGGTCCTTCCGCGATCGCGCGCGCGACGAGGCGTTCGGGATACAGCAGCTTCAGGTCCTGCCCCATGGCACCGTTCGGGCTGTCGCTGAGGAAGAGGATGTTGCCGTCAATCATGGCTGGTCTCCATGTTCGGTGTAGTCGCACTCAGGTCGTTCTTGGGCTCAGGGCGTGCATCTTCTCGAGCCAGGCGGATGCCGCACTTGGTTCGGCGCCCATCTTGGCGAAGATGAAGCGTGTGCCTTCAGGAGAGAAGCGGATGAGGTCCTCGGTGATCTGGTCGGAGATCCACGAGAGGACATGCACGGGGCCGTCAGGGCCGCCGAGGTGTTCGAGCATGGGTTCGAAGCCGCGTTTTCCCTGTTTGGCGGCCACGCGGTTGAAGGCGTAGAAACCGGGGATCTTGCGGAAGAGGGGGAACTGGTGATCGGCATCCGCGCAGCAGTGCATGCCCAAACCGCCGAAGGTCTGAGACAGCTCGACGAGTTCCGGGAGACAGAACTCCTCGAACAGGTCAGTACCAAAAGCCCCACACTCATCGTTGGAGTACCACGGGGCCATGTCGGGAGGCGTCCACACCCCCGGGCACCCGCGCATGGACATGGTCGGGAATTCCTTTCGAAGCTCCTTGATGATCGCTATCAAGAGGCGAGCACATTTGTCGGTCAGGCGTCTGACCGAGTCCTTTTCGCCGTCAGTGAGCATGGCGGCGTAGATGCCGGTCTTCTCCCAGATCAGACAGGCTGTGTCGAAGCCCGTCTGCTTGTCCGGTGGCCCAAGAGGAACATCGGGGCCGAGCTCACTGCGGACGGCGTCAGCCAGTTCGAAGACGCGGTAAAGGGAGGGCGAGGACCAGATGTCCGGCTCCTTCAGTGCATCTGCTTCCTCCGCTGTGGTCACGAGCGGCAGGGCGCAGGGATTGGTGTCGGGAGCGCGGTGCACGGGACAACCGAAGGCCGCCGCATAGACGTGTGTGCCTGTTGCCATGTCGCAGGTCGGGACTTCGTCGCTGGGGACCTTTTCCAGGAGCTTGAGCTTGCGCTGGTAGTTCTCAACGGCCCAAGGCACCCAGTCTTCGATCGGTCGATCTGAGGTCGTGAAGTCGTTGTCAGGTCCTTCGTAGACCGGCACGAGGGCCGGCTTGCAGACGAAGCCGTGGCCGCGGAACGGGCCCCTCGCGTACAGATTTCGCAGGAAGGTCATGTTCTGCAGAATGCGGTCGCTCATCTGATGCCTCGCAGAATGGAGCACAGGACTCGGGTCGATGCACACTTCGAAAGCGGGTCTGGTCCCCAATGTGTCACAGCTAACGATCATTGAAAGGTCGTCGCAGAACGACGAGGGAGGCGGTCAGCATCGACCAATTTGAGGACTGCTTGGTACGGCCTTCTCTGCGCGTCGATACGAGGCTGAAGGGGAGGACGTCTGTCTTGCTGGTTTGACTGCGGTTATACCGCCGCGTATAGTCAGTACTATGAAGACCGCAATATCACTACCTGATCCGCTCTTCCTGCGAGCAGAGCGCTTTGCTAAGGAGCACAGACTCACGCGGAGTGGGCTCATGGCGAAGGCACTGGACGAGTACCTGGAGGCGCGTAGGGAGGACGAGATCACTAGGCAAATTGATCGTGTATGCCAGGACACGGACACGGCGTTGAGCCCCGATCTTGCCAGTGTCTCCAGACGTGTCCTTTCGGGGGCTGAGTGGAATGACTGAGCGGGGAGAGATCTGGTGGGCCGACCTGGGTGAGCCACGCGGCTCAGAGCCGGGTCTACGCCGCCCTGTCCTGGTGGTTCAGGCGGACACCTACAACCGCAGCAACCTGGCCACTGTCATCGTCCTTTCTCTGACCACCAACAAACGTTTGGGGGATATGCCCGGGAACGTGGGTCTGGCGAAGGCGGACTCGGGGCTCCGTGCTGACAGTGTCATCAATGTCACTCAACTGACGACCATTGACAGGTCTTGGCTTGATGGACGGGTTGGGCGGGTGCCAGATGTCATCATGGACGAAGTCGCCTATGGCCTTGGACAAGTCCTTGGGCTTGATTGACTCGGGGACCACGGGGACTTCTACTGGCCCGGATGCTTCGCAGCCAGTGCCTGGACTTCGTCTTGGGAGAGGGAGCGCGTGTAGAGTCGTAGGTCGGCGATCCGGCCAGGGAACCAGGCTGGGGTGGGCTCGTGAAGGCGTCGACCGATGAGCAGGGGATGGCTGTTTGCCAGGCTCTCCAGTTGGCTTAGGTCATGTGGCCCTCCGCTGATTTCGCCGTTGACGTAGGTGTTGCCGATCTCGCCCTTCTTGACGAACGCGATGTGGGTCCACGTTTCAGCCGGCAAGGAGCCGGGCGCGGTCGAGTAATAGCGATTCTGGGATCGGAAGGCGATGTTCCTGGCCCCCTGAGGATCTTCCCACCCCCAGGACCACTCGTCCGGCGCCCCGAACCCATTGCCTTTCGCGATGACGATCGCGCTCCCCCCTCTCTCTTTCCAGAGCCATGCCGCCAGGGCGAAATCCTCAGCCCCAATATTCAGCTCGGGAGGGCCTTCAGCACAGCTGTCGCGTCCATCCAGACGGAGTCCGGTCCCGTCTTCCGTCCATTCGGCTTCTCCCTGCAGCTTCCAGCCTCCGGCCGCGGCGCTTTGATCGGGGGTGAGGTGGGCGAGAAGGAAGTCTGCCGTAAAGGCGAGTGACGCATCCGTTGCGATTTGGTTCCGGGCGACGGCGCAATCGGTGACCCCGGTGACCTGCAGCCGGTAGGTCTGGCTGCGCTGCAGGCCGGCAACGCTGAGCACGATCCCGTCGGGATGTACCCCTGGACGGGCCTGTGTGACCGTGACCTCGGGTGTGACCCGGAAGTTGGCCAGGGGCTCAACGGCCGAGGGCGTGACTGGCTCAGAGAAGCGTAGTACCAGGCGCTCCAGATTGCCCGTGGGAGCGGTGGCGACTAGCCGGGGGGCCGTCCTGTCCGCCGGCGTCTGGACCTCGCAGATAGACGATTGGGAGCCGCCCGGGCCGAAATCACCATCTCGGGCGGTGATCTCGTACCGGTAGGTGGTCAGTTCCGACACGTCAGTGTCCACAAGTGCAGTGTTCTCTGTCTGCGTGAGGGTCAGGTCGTTGCGCCTGATCGTGAAACGCGGGGGATACATGGTCTTCGTGCCCGCCGGCAGTGCCCAGGTAAGCTCAACGCGATTGTAGGCTTTGGCTGCCGCTGAGATTGTGACCTGCGGCAACGGGCTCAGCGGCGGAGGCGGTCCTCCGTAAGCCGCGGGGAAGCTGGCCTGGACGCCGATCCGGTCGTACTCCATGGGTCTTTCGTCAAAGTCGCTTTCCCAACTGACGTTCTTGACGACCGTGGACGTCTTGTTGTCCGGGCCGTTTGTGCGGAACTGAAGCCCTTGCGCGCGCACAACCTGAACATTGTGGAAGACTTGGTGCATGGAACGCTTGGGCCAGTCGAGGAAGATGCCGTCGGGCGGGATGTCTTTCATGCTGGGCAGTGCTTTGGTGTCGACGATCGTGATCTGTTCGAAGGTGTTGATGCAGTCTCCGCCGGGGATGTTCAGCGTCGCGGTGTGGATTGGTCCCATATCGCCACTGTCCTGCCCGCAATGGTGAACCCGCAGATGGTGGAAATGGTTGCCTCTCGCCGACGGGAAGTTCGGGTGCCACGCGGGCGGACCTTTCTGGGCGTTGCTGTTACCCCGCATGGTGGTGGCGTATCGGGGAGAGTTGAAGAATTCGGAATACGAGACCTCGTTATGGCTGCCGTTCATGAGGTTGACGCAGGCGTTGTAGATGGAGAGTTGGCCGACATCGTGGACCCTGTTGTTGGTCAGGGTGTTGTGCTTCAGTTCGTCCGGGGTGGGGCCGTTGTGAGCGGCATTGGTAGAACGATTGGAGAGCGTGATACCATTGACGCCCATCTGCTCGACCCAGCATCCGGAGACGGTGTTGTGAGTGTTCTCGCCGACCATCATGATTCCATTCCGGCCGCTGTTCTTGAGATGGCAGTTCGTGACCTCGATGTGGTTGGTGTTGCGCAGCCAGATCATGGCGTGCCCCGTTTTGCCCCACTGGAATTGCCACCAGAAGCGCGTGGGTGAAACGCCGTCCGTTTCGGCGAATGCCAGCCCGTCGATCCGGACGTGATGGGCTCGACTCGCGCGGTCCGTGCCCTGGATACGGATGAGGTCTTTGGCTACGGGCATGGTGATACTCAGTTCATCGGGATGTGCGTCACCGAACGGGATGCAGTAGAGGACACTGGCCGATTCATCGAGGAAGAACTCCCCCGGGGTGTTGAGGAACGCGAGGTCGTCCTCGAGAAAGTAACGGGCTCGACTGGCGATGCGCGTCTTGTCGCCTTGGTTGTGGAATGTGATGCGGCGCGCTTCGCGATCGACGTCGGTGACGGCACAGATCCAGCGGTGCCAGTCGCACTTGCCCCATGGGAAGACGTTTACCTTCAGTTGGTTCGTGTACGCGGCAGCCGGTGGGGTGTCCTTCGCGTGCCAGGTGAGCCAACTCTCTCGCGTGCCCTTGGGAAGCTCTGGGGAACCTGTTTCAGAGACAAGATAGGGGCCGGCAGCGCATGGCAGCTCGGGATCGTGTTCGTAGCTCGGGAAGCGGGCCTTGCGCAGTCGCCGTTCTCCTTCGTAGAGCGTGTGACAGACGGTGCCCTTGTCGACACCGACCTTCCACACGGTGCCCTGGTGCCGTGTCCACCCCGTGACCGGGCGGCTCCCGGTGAGGCGAGCCCTGCCGACTCCGTCGGCGCTCCGGTAGATCACCTTGAAGCCACTCCGGCCTGAATCTGCTTCTGTCAGGAGGAGCGGTTTCGTGACGTGGTAGTCACCGGCTTTGATGCTGACGATGATGTCTTCCCGCACGTCGTCACCCAGGGTCCGGACGGCGTCCCGAGCCTGTTCCAGGGTCAGGAAAGGGCGGCGCTCCGTCCCGGGAGCTGCGTCGTCTCCATTGGGTGCAACGAAGAACTCCGCAGCGCGGGTGGTCGAGAGAGACGTCAGGAGTACCATGAACAGGGGCAGGACTGACGGTTTCATCAGATGGTGTCTTTCCGAAAAGGGCGCCATGGTGCCGTGGTATGGGAACAGGCGGCGGTTGTAAGATAGCACCGTCTGCTGCCCGTTGGGTACCGCTCCCGTAAGTCGCGGCTCTGTATGGCAGCGGTTTGCCTCGGGCACGATTCGTTTCGGGTGCTATCTTGATCGGATTCGGTATTCACGGCCGAGTGGTTCATTCACTCAGGAGATGGATTTGATGGTCAAGATTGCGATTATTGGTGCAGGGAGCATTGCCTTTACGCGGAAGCTCATCGCGGACATTCTCGCTGTTCCGGAGCTCCAGGATACGTTTTTCCACTGCATGGACATCAACCCCACCAATCTGGACAACATGTTCCAGTTGGCGGAGCGCGACATCCGGGAAAACGCTGTAGAGACTGCTGCTCGTATCGAGAAGACATTGGATAGGCGGGAGGCCCTGACTGACGCGGACTACGTGATCAACCTTGTCCGGGTCGGGGGATTGGAGGGGTTGCAGTATGACATTGAGATCCCGCTCAAGTACGGGGTGGACCAGTGTGTGGGCGACACCCTCGCCCCCGGCGGGATCATGTATGCCCAGCGAGGCATTCCTGTCCTGCTGGACATGTGCCGCGATATGCAGGAGGTCTCCAAACCGAATGTCCTTCTGCTCAACTACGCGAACCCGAATCCGATGCTCACCTGGGCGGCAACCCACTATGGCGGCATCCGTTGCGTTGGGCTCTGTCACGGTGTTGAAGGGGGGCAGCGCCTCATCGCGCGGCTGTTTGGCGTCCCGCATGAGGATATCGATGTGATCTGCGCCGGGATCAACCACCAGACCTGGTACATCGAGGTGCTGAACAAGGGCGTGGATGTCACACACGATATCCTGGCGGCGTTCGAGCAGCATCCTGAGATCGTCGAACACGAGAAGTGCCGCGTCGACGTGTTGCGCCGGACCGGCTACTTCTCCACTGAGACGAACGGGCACCTTTCAGAGTACCTGCACTGGTACCGCAAGACGCCTGCAGATGTGGCCGAGTGGGCCTACATCGATGACCGTAGGCCGTTGGGAGGCGAGACGGCCGGTTACCTGCGCTTCGCGATCAAACGGCGGAATTTCTTGGAAGTTGACATGCCGAAATGGTTGGCCGAGGACGTGAAGCCGTTCACGCAGGAGAACCGTTCGCACGAGCACGGCAGCTTCATCATTGAGTCACTTGAGACCGGACGGCTCTATCGCGGACACTTCAACCTCCTCAACAACGCCTGCATCACGAACCTCCCGAGCGATGCCATCGTCGAAGCGCCGGGCTACGTCGATGCGCTGGGGTTGCACATGCCGCCGGTGGGGGAATTGCCCGATGTGTGTGCCGCGATCTGCAATGCGAGCATCGCTGTCCAGCGCCTGGCCGTCAAAGCGGCGATCAACAGCGACCTGATGCTGCTCAAGCAGGCGATGATGATCGACCCGCTGACAGCGGCCGCGTGCACGACCCCGGAAGTCTGGCAGATGGTGGACGAACTGATCGTTGCCGAAGCTCAGTGGCTGCCGCAGTTCAAAGGTGACATTCCCCAGGCCAAGCACCGGATCGCCACGGAGAAGCCGCTCGGTACCCACGACATTTACCCGCCGACCCGGAAACCGATGGAAGTGAAGGTTGGGGACCTGGAATCGACCCAGATCGATATGGAAGACGCCGAGATCCGTGGGGATAACTACGACAGAAAGGGGTGAGTTTCCCCTTCCGGAATACGTGTCATCCGGAGCCGTAAGTAGCTGGGGCAGAAGATGGGGCGCTGCCCCACGCCCCGCCGGGGGACCTGGCTCCCCCGAACCCCCATGTCAAGGGGATCGCGTAGAGCAGGCGACAAGGCCCACCTGCCCTACGCGATCCCGTCCGCCTCCGGTGGCGCGTTGATCGGCGCGGCGGGCAAGAGCGGGTGGTGCTCTGTTCGCCATAATGTATCGTCCCAGCTATCAATGTCAGAGCATCCCGATCCCTCGCGCGGATGCATGTGCTACGTTACGTTGCGTTGCGCGCGAGTCCTAACAACGTCTAGGCATGGCATGAACTTGTACGAGGAATTCGATCGTGTTGTCGCGGCTTTCGAGGAGGCCGGTCTGCACTATGCCTTGGTCGGGGGACTCGCGGTCGGCATGCATGGCTTCCTCCGGGCGACGAAAGATATGGATTTCCTGCTCCACCCGGATGACCTGGCGGCCACCCTCGGAGTGATGAAGGCGTTGGGCTATCTGCAGAACAGCGAGCCGTGGACCTTCAAGGACACGCAACTGACGCTGTGGCGCTTTCTCAAGCCTGTCCCGGAGCCTGGGGATGCGGTTGTCGTTGACGTGCTCGTCCCGAAGACGACCCGCCACCAGGAGATGATTGAGCGCTCCGAACTGTACCCAATGGGGGATGTGCGCGTGGCAGTCGTCAGTCGTGCTGACCTGATTGACCTGAAGATGGATCGGGGCGCTGCCCAGGACGTGGCCGATATTGAGAATCTCGAGGCAGTAGATGGCAGAGAGCAAGCGAACAGCTGAGCAGGTCATTCGAGAGATTGAGGACCTCACGAATCTATGTCTGCGCCTAGCGCGTGCGGGGGCCGACGCCGGACTGCATCAGCGTGATCCCCTCCAGCCGACTCCTCCCAACCCCGATGAGGTCTACTACGATCCGGCCGATGTGGCTCTCGCCCGCCGGTATCGTGCTGAGCCGTGAGTGAGCGTCATTCGGTCACGTCGATCCGGACGAGGGCATAGGCTTGGACATCTGCTGCTTTGACGGTGACTCGGATCAATCCATCGTCACCAGAGGCCAGACTCACCGGGCGTTCACCACCGTAATCGGGTGAGGTGATGCGTGCGTTGGTCGCTCCTGCGGCTCGGATGTCAAACACGAGGTCTGCGGCCAGCGGAGGGAACGGTGGGCCGTGTGCGGCCCAATCTTTGTGGGTCGGCATTGTTTCGCCTTTGGCGATCCCAGTTCCGGTGGCGTTGAGCAGGTGGATGAGCAGCTGCGCTTGTTCGTTGGCGTCCTCTCGGCAGACGCTCACCATGACGCCTTCGGGGACGCCCACTGGCCGAGTATCAAAGGGAGCGTTCGCCGTTTCCTTCACAAGGCGAACGAGCAGGTCTGCAAGCTCACCGTTCTTCTCGAAGGTCATTTTTCGCCCAGTTCCCCACTCGACTTCATAGTTTGCGCCACCGAGGGCAATCGGCAGGTAGGTGGACCGGCCTTCTCCGTGACGATTCCGCACGAGGATGGGCCGGACAGGCGTCCCCTCCTTGTTGACCGTGTCGGCCAGCACGTCTGCTTTGTCTCGGACTTTCACTCTCAGCGTCGCCTGGGGATAGACGAGTGTCGAGTTGTCTGAACGGAATCGCATCGTGTGCGGGCCGCGGATGGCTGATGCGTTCACGTAGTCCACCCCCATGACATCGGCCAGCTGGAAGTTCTTCTGTAGGAGACCTTGCTCGTTAAGCAGGCTCGCATTGGTTGTGGCCAACAGAGCGCCGCCTTCCCGAACGTAGGCACGGATTGTCTGGACTTGGCGTCGACTGAGGCAGCCTGCTGAAGCCAGGACGAGGAGCTTGTACTGGTGCAGTCGGCCCTTGTCGAGAACATTCTCGTCCAAGATGAAATCATGCTGGATGTGTGCGTCGGTGAGGCATTCTGAGATACCGATCGGGTCTGACGAAGGGGAGAACATGCGAGCGAAATCGCGTGACTGAGCCGAGAACAGGATGGCGACATCGGCGACGGGGGTGGCGGTTCGGCAGTCCATCCGTCCTGGCCAATCGAGATAGCGCCCCATGTTTTCGCCTTCGATCATGGACAACCAGCTTGTCTGGCGGTTCATGTGATTCATGGCCCACCCGAAGTAGGCAAACACCGGGTCGTCCACGTGGTAGACGAGCCCCCAGATGGGCAAGCCGTACAGGTCGCCCAAGGCCGATTTCATTTTACGGAAGGCAAAGACAGCGCGGCGTGAGTCATAGACGTTGCGCGCCATAATCTCTGTGCCGAGGAAGTCGCATCCACGTCCGGCCTGGAACAGGTCACTGCCGAACTCGTGCCCCGCCCAGTTGCTTTTGAAGCCATAGTGGGTGGTGTACTTCATGCTGCAGAAGTCCGGATTGACTGAGTTGACGGCTTTGCGCAACGCGATCCAGAAGTCGCCGACGGCCCGTTTGCGCCAGTTGAGCCAGGCGATCCAGATGGGATGGTCACGATTGCCGAAGACCGGTGAGGTGTTGTCCCGTGGGAGGACCAGACCGGTCTGCGCCGTGAACCCTCGGCGGCAGTGCTCGCAGCCGCAGAAGTCCTTGCCGGGGAAGCACCCCTCGTCGAGCATTCCGCCATCGATCCCCGTGTCCCGGACTAACTGCTGAATGCGTGCGAGGTAGGCGGCCCGGAAATCGGCGTTCATGATGCAGTAGCTTCTCAGAGTGGGGCGTCCATGGTTGATGTCTCTGGTCAGCCAATCGAGATGGGAGAGCATGTGCTGGAGGCCCGTGCCGTTGTAGAGCACAACGGGTATGTCGTGGTGGAAGATGACCTTCATGCCACGCCGGTGGGCCAGCTCAGTTGCCTTACGGACATACTCGGTCACGGTGGCCCAGCGGTGCAGGAAGCAGTGGTGCATGTGCAATCCACTGACAATCACCGTGTTCAGACCGGCTGCGGCCATTTCGGCCAAACGCTGCTCGATGAGTTCGGGCGTGTAGAGTTCGTACAGCAGGCATCCGCATCCTCCAGTCAGGCCCCCCATTTTCATGTCGTAGCGCCAGGTGAGAGCATCGCTGTCGGCGGGTAGGAGGACTTCTGAACGGCTGTTGGTGGGAAGGACGCGTTCCGGGGGGGCTGTGTCGTTCTGTTCAGTCGTGGGGCGGCTTGAGCGGGAAACGCTGAAGGACTGGAGT
>Ga0209249_1001320_pt1 | contig 24476 bp, 20 predicted proteins | sample SaaInlV_200m_DNA_4_FD_184653 | JGI IMG/M metagenome (GOLD analysis project Ga0209249, IMG submission 184653) | Marine microbial communities from expanding oxygen minimum zones in the Saanich Inlet - SI037_S3LV_200m_DNA (SPAdes) (version 2) | ecosystem: Environmental > Aquatic > Marine >...
ATGGAACATGTTATTCAACTTCAGGTTCCTCTTATTGTCGATATCGGAACTGGTACTTCCTGGTTTGAAGCTCATTAATAAGTGACTTTTTGTATGAGAGAAAAAACGCTTAGCGGGGTCATATTAGCCGGAGGTGAAAGCAAACGTATGGGTCAGGACAAAGCATTTATGCTATGGCGCGGTAAGGCATTGTATGAATGGGCCCTGGCAGCCCTGAAACCTTTATGCAATGAAGTATTTATTTCATCGAATTCTGATCCTGAATTGTTTGGCGGACAAAATGTAATTGCAGATCGCTTTCCGGGAATTGGTCCGATTGCCGGACTGGAATCCGGATTGTTCCATGCGGCAAATTCTTCTGTTATTTTTGTCAGTTGTGATACTCCTTTGATTTCCAGTGACTTATTCGCATATCTACTTGAAAAGCATACTGGTTATGACATCAGTCTCGCAGCCCATAATGGGATTAATGAACCTATGATTGGTATTTACAACAAGTCAGTTCATGAGGTTTTTCTAAAGGCTATCAGGAGCGGCCTGCATAAACCACCGGCAGTTATCCGGTCGGCTCACTGGCAGGATGTGAATATATTTTCAAATCTGAACTTTTTTTCTCCCGATCTGTTTTTAAATTTGAACCGTCCTGAAGATTTGACAAAATAATTATGGAAACAATCAACATCATTTATTTCGGAGTCCTTTCAGAAATTTGTGCAAAAAGCACTGAGGAGCTTGATTTTACAGGCACTTTGGACGAATTACAGAATCTACTGATTCAAAAGTATCCGGATTTAGCTTCGCAACATTTTCAGTATTCTTTAAACCAGGAAATCTCATCTTTATCCGATTCTGTCAAGCCGGGTGATGAAGTGGCATTATTACCACCATTCACAGGAGGTTGAGTATGGAAGCATCAGAATACCTGATTCAAGGTCCACTGTCCTCAGCTTTTATTAGCGGGATTCTGGATAAGGCTGACAAAAAGCAAGTGGGTGCACACGCCTTTTTTCTTGGTAAAATCAGAGCAGATAAAGTCTCAGATAAAAGGGTTGTAGGAATTGAATATTCAGCATATGATAATCTGGTTACCAAGGCTGTACAAATAATAACCAGCTCTTTATTAAGAAAATATGATGACTTGACAGATGTGCAAATTTACCATAGTAAAGGCCTCGTAAAAGTTGGTGAAATCTCTCTGATTGTATCGGTTTCATGCGGCCATCGTAAACAGGCATTTGCTGCCATGGAAGATTGTGTTGAACAAATAAAAGCTAATCTTCCGGTTTGGAAAAAGGAGTTATACGATGACCAGTCTCACAAATGGCTGGAGAAATAATCAGTCTTTCTTTTTACTCAGAATGCTTGTGTAGTTATTATTCTCATTCGACAGTATCTCTCTGGCCTTATGAACAAGCGGATCTTCTTTGAGCATAAACTGGATTCTACCTTTCTGATAATAATACCTGCCCAGAATTTCATCTGATAAGATATTCTTTATTTCTTGTGCGAATATCTCAGTATCCTTTTCCAGGTCGGTTTCCAGCAGAGATTTCAGTTCCTCAATTTCATTACTGGCCTTATCATAATACTTTTCACGTTTGGCCACATCAATAAGTTCATTCAATTTTCTTGAGCTGGCTGTTTCATAATGAAAGCTATCTTTTACCAGCTGATGAACAAAGTCAGTATAGTATTTATCGTCTAAATGAAAATTTTCAGGTGAATCAATTTCATCCATACTATTTCTGAAGTCGGTGGCAAAATCAAAAAACTTATCCTTGTAAATCAGGGCTGTTGATAGCCTGCTAAGCATACGAACAGGCATTTCTACATCCGGTAGGATACCTCCCCCATCATATACTACCCTTCCATTTTTTGTAGCAAATTCGGATATCAGTGAATCGGGAATATGTCCGACACTGCCATCCTCTCTTCTGTGCGAATAATCCAGTGCCTGAATACATCTTCCACTGGGAATATAATACTTGGCGGTAGTAAGTTTTAGTTTTGAATTATAGCTGAGGTCCCGGGTCGTTTGCACCAGACCCTTACCGAATGAACGCTGGCCAATTACTACACCACGGTCAAGATCCTGCACAGCTCCGGCGACAATTTCAGCTGCTGAGGCTGACTGCGAGTTAACCAAAACAACAAGAGGCATTGTGGTATCGGCAGGTTCTCGTCGGCAATAGTAAGTTTTATTCCATTGTTTGACTTTACCAATTGTGCTGACAATTTCCTGATTGTTGGGTACAAAAATATTCATCACATCAACTGCTTCAATAAGTAGACCTCCCGGATTGCTTCTCAGATCAAGTATCAACTTCTCCATTCCATTGTCTTTCAGCTCATTAAAGGCAGCAAGGACTTCTTTTGCTGCACCTTGTGTGAATCCCGAAAGTCGGATATAACCGTATGAATCATTGAGTAGCTGATAATATGGAACATTTGAAATTCGAATTTTTTCTCTAACTATATCGATCTCTACAGGGGTTTTCTCTTCAGACCTTTCAACAGTCATTTTTAGTTTTGTACCTACCTGACCTTTCATTAGTTCACCAATCTGTGAAGAGTTCAGATCAGCGATTTTGCGTCCGTCAATTTTCCTTATTATATCACCTGCTCTCAATCCTGCTTTTTGAGCGGGAAAACCTTCATAAGGATCAGTGACAATAACATATCCTTCTCTTTGTCTGATTAATGCACCAATTCCACCGTATTCCCCGGTAGTCATTAATTGCAAATCTTCCATTCGTGACTCAGGAATATAGGAGGTGTAGGGATCGAGAGTTCTCAGCATCTGGTCCACACTCGCTTTAACCAGTTCACCCGGATCGGTTTCATCTACATAAAATAAATTTAGCTCACGCATGAGGGTATAGTAGATGTCGAGGTTTTTAGAGAGTTCAAAATCTCTATCCTGAAAACCTGAAAATGCAATAGGTAAAAAAAGAAGAGAGATAAGAACGATGGAATATCTGGCGGATTTTTTCATTGTTGTCTTTGTTACTATAAGTTAGTCAGGGAACAGGATCATATCCACTTCCTCCCCATGGATTGCATGATCCTACTCGTTTAAGGCACAACAGCAATCCTTTGAAGGGACCATGTTTACGTAATGCCTCAACACAATAAGTCGAACAAGTAGGTGTATATCTGCAACTTGCAGGTAATACCGGAGAAATTGCCTTTTGATAAAACTTTACCAATACAACAAAGAATCCCTCCAATAGTTTACTGAGAAATTTGAGAATGATTCTGAGATACTTCATTTATCTTGACTATATCCTTCAAAAAACGTTGAAAGAGCTGAATTATTTTCTGATTAATCAGAGTATAGGAAGGTATATCTTTTCCGGTATACACTACAACGAATGCGACTTCCTTTTCTGACTCTTTAAGTGTATATAAAAACCCTTCTTTATTCAGTCGGTATGCCTCTTTTATTCTCCTCCGGATAAGATTTCTTGTAACGGCTTTTTTGAATTGTCTCTTTGGAACACTTACCACAATCTTAGCTGGTATAGTTTCGGGGGGTTCAGAAAATGCCCACTGAACCCTAAAAGGATAGAGGTAAAATGAATAACCCTCTTCAAATAGCCTTTGGATTTCCTTTCGACTGCACAGTCTTTCGGATTTCCGGAATTTATATGATGCCTTCATTCCGGATATATTATTGATTATTAAATGCCGTTACGCTTCCCTTGTTCTGTTATGAAATGATCAAGTGCCATCGTCATTGATGGAAAATCCGGACTAGGAACTTTCAGATCAACCTTCAGTCCGGCATCTTTTGCCGCTTTAGCTGTATTTGGTCCGAAAGTTGCAATCTTTGTTGCGTTTTGTGCAAAATCAGGGAAGTTATTATAAAGAGATACTATACCTGATGGGCTGTAGAATACGAGCACATCGAAGTTATCAATTTCTATATCAGCTAAGTCTGAACTAACCGTACGGTAAAACACAGCCTTAGTATGATTGATCTTGTTACTATTCAATAATTTAGAAATTTCCTCTTTGTGTATATCCGCAACAGGAATAAGGAATTTTTCTGTTTTATGCTTGCAAAGCACATCCATAAGATCAATAAAACGCTTTTGGCCGAAAAAGATCTTCCTTTTTCTATAAACTATATACTTCTGTAAATAAACAGCGATACTTTCTGAGGTACAGAAATACTTCATATCGTCAGGAACCTGAACTCTCATTTGTTCAGCAATATGAAAGAAATGATCAATAGATGTTCTGCTTGTAAATATAATAGCAGAGTGCTCTAAAATCCCTACCTTACTGGTTCTGAACTCCTTGGTCGAAACTCCCTCAATTTGAATGAACTGCTTAAAATAGAGTTTGACTTTATGTTTTTCCTCAATCTCAAAATACGGAGATTTTTCTGTGGAAGGTTTGGGCTGCGAAATCAGTATACTTTTTATTTTCAACTCTGAAGGATTTATGGTTCGTATTAATCTCAACAATACGATCGTGTCCTAAAAAAGGAGCAAACTAACGATCACAACGACAGGTAAAATTTCGAGAGTACAAAGGTACAAAATCCCATAATATAAAGAAACCCGATTTTGCCTTAGAATTTGTATACTCCTCAAGACACTTATAATTATCAATATGAATATAACGACTAAGCCTCCAATAGTGGCTATAGTATTCAATTCATTAGGTGAATACTCGATCATAAAACTGCACAAGAGAAGTAAAAAACCAGCTGCTTTAATATGTAATAGCCAAACATGATTGATTTGCAGGGATACATCTTTTCGTTTAAAGAATTGTCCGAGAATCTCCACACTGACATACCTGAACAAAATAACTCCAACAGTCAGCAATGAAAAAAGGATCAAATCTCCAAATTCCATTTCCGGCCAAGCCCAATCGGTAAAATGTTGAATACTCAGGAAAAAGAAACATGCAATAGATAGTCCTGACACAAAATTCAGAATAACAGCCAGCCTCACAAAATCAATATTTTTTTCTTTCAGCAGCTTTGAAGATTCAAGTGGAAGAATCAGTGCCATTCTATATCTTTTCCAATACCTTCTATGAAAACTTCGGATAATCAGGTAGGTAATAATCAGACCAAACATCCACAATAACAACCAATTATGGTGCAAAATATTATGTGATATTTCCTTGAGCATACCAGTAATCTCTGTTTTAAAATGCTCAAAATTACTGCATTTATGCTGGCAAAGGAATATTATTCTCTTTTTTGCTTAAAATAATCACAAATTACCCTGGCTTTTGCTGGTCCGATCTTTTCTGCCAATTCCTTCTGGGTGGACTTTGCTATTCGTTCAACAGATCCAAATTCAGTAAGCAAATAGTCTCTTGTTTTCTCCCCAATTCCCTCAATTTTAGTTAGTTCAGACAGTATTGTTCCTTTGGTTCTTCTATTTCGGTGATGAGCAATTCCAAACCTATGTGCCTCATTTCTAAGCTGTTGTATAAGCTTTAGGCTTTCTGAATTCTTATCCAGATACAGAGGAATTTTATCATTCGGAAAATAGATTTCCTCCAGTCGCTTAGCAATTCCAATCAAGGTCATTTTTCCTCTGAGATTCAATTGCTCAAGACTTTTCATGGCTGCACTAAGTTGTCCTTTTCCCCCATCAACAATAACCAATTGGGGCAGATCCTGGTTTTCATCCAGCAGTCTTTTATATCTTCGAAATATTACTTCAGCCATTGAAGCAAAATCATCAGCACCTGTAACTGTTTTTATATTGAAGTGGCGGTAATCTGATTTACTTGGTCTCGCATTTTTAAAGACCACGCAGGCGGCGACAGGTTCTGATCCCTGGGTGTTAGAATTATCGAAACACTCAATATGACTTGGAAGCTCCTGCATGCGTAAATCCTTTCTCAAAACTTCAAGTTTTCTTGAAACTCTTGTAGCTGGCAAATGTTTTATTTTTTGTTTTTGCCTCTCCAATCTGAAGTATTTTGCGTTCCTGGTTGACAAATCCACAAGGGTTTTTTTGTCGCCTTTTTGCGGCACTGATAGTTTCAGGCCATCAGAAAAGGGCTGCAAATGGTGAGAAACCAAAATTTCCTTTGCGTCACTTTGAATACGGGTTCTGATTTCAACAATACTTAGCATCAGTAATTCTTCATCAGTTTCGTCGAGGCGCTTCTTTAGCTCCATCGAGTGAGTTTGGATTATTGCACCATTTACCACTTTAAGAAAATTCACATATCCTGCTTTACCGTCAGAAACAACTGAGAAAACATCGACATCCTTAATCTTCGTATTTACGATAGTAGATTTTGCCTGGAACTGCTTCAATATTTCTATTCTCTCTTTCATCCCTTCAGCTTGTTCAAACTGATAGTTCGCAGCAAGATCTTGCATTTGCCTCTTTATAATACCTATTACTTCTACAGTATTACCTTTCAATATTTTCTCGATTTGTCCTAATTGCTCCTGATAATCCTCCTCTGTCTGCTTATTAATACACGGCCCCAAACAGTTACCTATATGATATTCCAGGCACACTTTAAGCTTACCGGTTTGTATTGATTCTTTACTCAAATTTAGCTTGCATGTTCTGATTTTATATGTGCTTCTTATCACATCTATCAAACTCTTCCATATCCTCCCGGATGTATATGGTCCATAATATTTTGATCCATCCCTGATCATTTTCCTGGTCGCAAATATTCTTGGAAAGGCTTCATTTTTGACACAAATCCACGGGAATGTTTTATCATCTTTAAGCAATACATTGTATCTCGGCAGATGCTTTTTGATAAGGTTATTTTCCAGTAAAAGAGCATCACTTTCAGTTTCAACAATCAGGTGTCTGATGTCATATATTTTTCTTACCAGGACAGCAAGTTTTGCACTATCCGGATTTTTATTAAAGTATGAACTCACTCTTTTCTTTAGGTTTTTTGCCTTACCTATATAGATAATTTTATCATCGGTATTTACGAATTGATACACACCGGGCAGATCTGGCAAGAGCTTTATTTGCTCATACAATTTATCCGGAGGAGAATATTTTTCATACAAAACTGCCATGCTTTTCTCTAGCTTTTAGGCTCAACAAAATTGAAATCATCCACATCAAACAATCCTTTGTCGCCAAGTTTTAGTTCTGGAATAACAAGCAAGGCCATAAAAGAAAGGGTCATAAAAGGAGCCTCAAGTTGACAGCCAAGTTCCTGAACTTTTTGATTCAAATTTTCATATCCTCGCCCAACCTCTTCAGCTTTTTCTGTGCTCATAAGACCTGCAACGGGTAAAGGAAGTACTGATTCAGACACAGAATTTACCATTATTATACCACCTCTATGTCTGATTAATGAGTTTACTGCTTTGCTTATACTCTCATCATCTACTCCAACAACAACAATATTATGGCTATCATGTGCGACCGTACTTGCAATTGCTCCTTCTTTAAGCCCAAAATTTTTTATCCAGGCCACTGCGGGTTTTGATTTCCTGTACCGGTTTACCACCGCAATTTTAAGAATATCTCTATCCGGATCAGAGGAAATAATACCATTTTCATCCCTCATTTCCTGTCTTTCCTGCTTGGTAATTAAGCTCCCATCCTGTGGAATAATAATCCTGTATTTTCCTTTGGTGCCATAGAATCTAAAATCATCAGCTATGGTTTCAGAATCAATCATCTTATTCGGAATCCGAGATTCTTTTGACTCGAAGGATAGAATACCCTCATTATATACCGGAATTCCGTCAATAAATGTTTGCAAAACTTTGAGTTCTTTAAGGTCTTTGACCACAATAAAGTCGGCTGGATCACCCTCTTTCAATTGCCCCACTTTCAAATTATAGTGACCAACAGGATTAATTGAAGCCACTTTCATAAGATCAAAAATGTTAATTCCCTTATTCAAAGCCCTCTTAAGTAAGCTATTTATATGTCCTTTTTGCAGGTCATCAGGATGTAAATCATCACTACAAAGCATAAGCTGGTCGGGATATTTTGATATTAATTCAGCCAAATCATCAAAGTTTTTTGCCGCACTTCCTTCTCTGATCAGTATTTTCATTCCCAGCTGAATCTTCTCTTCAGCCTCTTCAATGCTAACTGCTTCATGATCGCTTGTGATACCGGCATCAATGTACTTCTTCAGATCCTCTCCTTTCAATCCAGGAGCATGTCCATCAACAGGCAATCCTCTTTCTTTGCTTAGTTCAATCTTTCTGTATACTTCAGGATCATCATAGATCACTCCAGGAAAATTCATCATTTCCCCCAGTCCGACTAAGTCTTCACTATCAAAAAGGCTTGCAATATTGTCTGCATTTAAAGTCGCACCAGACTCTTCAAATGCTGTTGCAGGCACACAAGATGGTGCAACAAAATTAAATTTCAGAGGAACAGTTTTGCCATTTTCTATCATGAAACTTACTCCTTTTTCACCCAAAACATTAGCAATTTCATGCGGGTCTGATACGGTTGCAACAGTACCGTGTTTCACTGCAATTTCAGCAAAACGTGATGGAACCAACATTGAACTTTCTATGTGTATATGGGCATCTACTAAAGGTGGAAGAACGAATTTCATTGAATCAATATCCAATCTATCAATAACTGATTGTTCAATCCTTTTAATCGCCTTAATAGCATGACCCTCTATCCTGATTATGCCAGGATAAAAAGAGCGATTCTTAAAATCAGGCAAAAGTGCGATTACTTCTAGCTTATTCATGGTCTATAAGTATCTGATTAGTTAATCATTAAATCCACGGCTTATTAACAATAGCTTTAAGGTTCCACGTGGAACACATTATCTTCCCAACTTTATCAACAACACATTAACATCCGCAGGAGATACTCCCGGGATTCTGGATGCTTGTGCAATATTAGAGGGTTTAACCTTCGAAAGTTTTTCTCGAGCTTCATAGGTTAAACTCTTTAATTCATGGTAGTTTATCCACTCCGGAATCTTCAATTCCTCAAGGCGTGTTATCTTTTCTGCCATAGCTTTCTCCCTTTCAATATAACCATGGTACTTCATCTCTATCTCTGCGGCCTCAACAATCTCACTCTCTCTAATTTCAATATCACTTAATAGTATTTCCAGATCTTCTAAGACAGGCACCAGACTTCTTAGCTTAACCTGGGGTCGAGCAATTATATCTTTTAGCTTAATTGTTTGTTTGATCGGGCTCGTTCCCCATGTACTCAAAGAATCATTTATCTCTTGTGGTTTAACTGAGCGTTTGGCAAAATACTCAACAAGCTTCCCCTTTTTTCCAGTCTTATAATCAAGAATTTTCATTCTATCATCTCCTGCCAAACCCAGATTATTGCTCAGTGCACTTAGTCTTTCATCAGCATTATCCTGCCGTAGCAATATTCTATATTCGGCTCTGGAGGTAAACATTCTGTATGGTTCATCTACACCTTTTGTTACAAGGTCATCGATCAAAACACCTATATATGCCTGGTCTCTATTAAGAACAAATTCTTCTTTTTCATTAATCTTTAAATGCGCATTTATTCCTGCAATTATTCCCTGGGCTCCTGCTTCCTCATAACCTGTAGTACCATTTATTTGTCCGGCGAAATACAGGTTCTTCACTAACTTTGTTTCCATCGAATGATATAATTGCATTGGATCAAAATAATCATACTCTATGGCGTAGCCAGGTCTGAAGGCAATAACCTTTTCAAATCCCACAATTTTTCTCAGTGCTTCCAGCTGTACCTCCCATGCCAAACTTGATGAAAAGCCATTCAGATAATATTCAACAGTATCCCATCCTTCTGGCTCGGCAAATAATTGATGCTGCGTTTTATCTGCAAATGTGATAAGCTTTGATTCAATACTCGGGCAATATCTTGGTCCAACACTTTTTATTGTACCATCAAACATTGGAGAATCATCAAAGCCAGTTTTTAGAATGTCGTGAACTTCCTGTGATGTATGGGCGATATAACAAGAAAGCCCCTTCTTCATATCAACACTTTCATTGAGGTAAGAAAAAGGAACCACATCCTCATCTCCTTTTTGCTCCTGCAATTTTTCAAAGTCTATTGACCTTCCATCCAACCTCGGGGGTGTACCTGTTTTCATTCGGCCCGTGGTAAAACCGAGACCAAATAATTGCTGGCTTAATCCAGATACTCCCGGTTCGGAGGCCCGGCCGCCCTTGATCTGAACTTTACCAATATGCATCAATCCATTTAAAAAAGTTCCATTTGTGAGAATAACAGTTTTTGATTTTATAATTATTCCCAGTTTCGTTTTAACACCAATGACCTTATCATTTTCAACAATTATTTCCTTAACTGTGTCTTGCCAAAAATCGAGATTCGGAGTTTTCTCTAATCTCTCTCTCCAATTCAAACTGAAAATAGTTCTGTCGCATTGCGCTCTCGGACTCCACATCGCTGGGCCTTTAGATTTATTGAGCATTCTAAATTGCAACATACTTCTATCGGTAACCAATCCGCTGTATCCACCCAGAGCATCAATTTCTCTTACAATTTGTCCTTTCGCTATTCCACCCATTGCAGGATTGCACGACATCTGGGCAATCTTGTTCATGTCCATTGTTATCAATAAAACCCTGGATCCCAAATTTGCTGCACTTGCGGCAGCTTCACATCCAGCGTGACCTGCTCCTACAACGATAACGTCATAATCCTTGTTCATCCGTTTTTAATCATTTAGTTTTATCGGATCGAGTTCGCATAATAAAAAAATATCACCGTCATGTATGTCATAATGATTTTGATTTTATTCATGCTCGCTTCAACAGTTTACATCAATTTATTTATTTCCCTAAATAATCAGGAAGTCTCACATAAGCAAAAATAATCTTATCTGTGTTTTTAAGATCGTTTTGCTGGTTGTCATGTCTGAAAAATTGTAAAATAATCGTCGAAAATTACATTTTCTTTCCTACAAGATCACTATTTGTCCTTAATGCTTGATTAACTGAACATTATGGCTTTTTTAGAATAAGCACCTTTCTAATAACTTTCGATATACTATGCCATGCAAAAAAAAAAGCCCTTAAAAGGGCTAAAACATGTCTTACATTAGTCTCAATTCTCAATTTTTCCAGTTTTCAAGAAATTCATTCTCCTTTCTTGTCATTTCTTCTTTTTCATCAGAATTTCCATCTGAATAAGATAAGAGGTGCAATAAACCATGAACACAGATTCTATAAATCTCTTCTGAACAAGCAATTTTCATTTTTTGTGCATTTTCAATAATTCTATCAATGCTCATATAAATTTCACCTTCTACAATTCCATCGTGAGAATAATCAAAGCTTATTACATCAGTATAAAAATCATGATCAAGAAATTTCTTATTAATTTCAAGTAAGTCCTCATCACTCACAAAAATATAATTTATGCCACCTAATTTTTTTCCCTCCTTCTCAACGAGCTCCTTCATGCATACCTTCATCTTTCGTCTTTCAAAAACAGGAACTTTTATTTCATTATTATAAATTCGTATTGCCATCTACTTTATTTCCTCTCTTTCCAGTATTTCCAAATACTTCAAATATTTCTTTTTATAGTATTCTTTTAATTTTATCTCCTGATACTTCATAATATCCTGTTGTCTCTTAACAACTCTATTGTACTCCTTCCACATCTCAGGGTCATCAGCCTTTAACTCTCCCTTAAATTCTGTTGCCTTTCGTATGTTATCTTCCTCTCGCTCTTTCTCAGCTTTTTCAGCCTCTAACAATCTTGTTTGAATCCACTCATCCTTGGCAAGAGTATTATCACTAAGTCTTTTGTAGATAATATCTTTTTCAACTTCATCCATCATATTCAAAACATCATTCAACTTCTCTTTAGTCTTTTGTCCTAAAGTACCTCCGTTCTTTAGATCTTCCAAAGCCTTCCTCATCATTTCACGCTCGGCTAACATTTTAGCTAATTCTTTATTTCCGTCTTTTCCTCCCTGGCCACTTTTCATTTTCTGTATCATTCCTTTGAGCTGCTCCTTAAGAGATTCTTGCTTACTTCTCATCTCTCCAACTTCCTCTCCTCCATCTTTTGGTTTACTATCAGTAAATGCATTACTCCCCTGACCTTCTCCTGACATTGCCTGCAAACTATTGATCAACTCATCCAAACGAACAGCTAACTCATTAACTCCTTCCATAACTTTTTGCTGCTCATATCTCACCTGAGAAACTCTTCCCTCCTGAAGATTTCTAAATAAATTGCTGAATGATGTTTCCACGTGAAACAATTCCTGATTCAGAAGTTGGGCAATCATTGCTTGTCTATACCCTAAACTTTTTAGTGAATCGCTTATCGTTCTGAACTTTGTATCTAAATCTTTCTGCTTCTTACCAATTTCGTGAAAAACCGGACTTCTGGCATTAGCTCCCTGTATACTACTTAACAATTCTTCCTGCTCAAAACTGAAATCATTCAACTCTCGTGATAACTGTCTTAGAATTTCAATGTCTATACTATTTTGTCCTGAACCTCCATCTGACATCATATTTTGTAGCTTGGCAGCCATATCCTTCATCTTTTTTCCGGCATCCTTCATCTCCGAACTACTCTTTTCTTTCTTTGTCTTCTTTTCGGCCTCATCCAATTTATCCTTTATGCTTTCCCTTTCTTCCTTAAGTTTATCCAGATCATGAGGCTTTTCAAGCTCTTCATTATCCTTTAGCTGCTCATCCAATTTCCTTTCAATTTTCTCAAACTCCTTTTTAATTTCCCCAGCATTTTCATCCTTAGCTTCTTTTTCAGTCTTCTCTCCTAACTTCTTAATCTGATTAGCTAAATCATATATCTTTTTCTCAAGTTCCAGTTTTTTCAATAACTCAAGATTTACTTCAAGCTGACGTTCCAGATTTTCCAGATTCATCTTCAGTTCCTCTGATTTCTCCAGTCTGTCCTTTTTATTCATTTCCTCAGCTAGTGCCTTGAATTCTTCAAACAATTTGCGCAATTCATCATCCAGCATATTCTCAAATAACTCTTCAATTTCCTCCTGCTTTCTAATAATCTCTTCTCTTCTCTCTCCATCAATATTCTCACTAATATTGATCATCTTATTCTCCTCCCGGATATTGTCTATCATCTCTTCCAGAACATTCTTCATATCAGAGATTTCTTCTACTTTATTCTTTATCTCCCAATCGTCTTTTTCATCAGTTATTTGACTATTAATCAGTTTATTGAGTCTATCCTGCATATCCTCAACCAACTCCTTTGAATCGCTTAGTTTCTCCTCAACTTCTGCTCCTCTTTCTCTATTGTCGTTAAACCTGTCATCAGCTGTGCTACGCCTTTTAGTAAATAATCTACTATCAGATCTTTTAGCTCCATTAATTCCATCGTTATCCCATATGCTAAGATAATAGCTAAAAGACATACCCTCGAGTCCAATCTTCTCGAAATCAATAGCATAATACACCCTTTGATACCGTACATCCCGGTTGATTCTTATACTATCCTCGAAAACAATACTGCCATCTTCAGCATTCTTAACTGTAAAAGATGCTTTAGAAAAACCATAGTCATCCTGTATATTAGCCTGAAAATAAACCTGTTCTGTAAATATTGTGTCAATCACCTGACTTGCCTCAATACCTGGATATTCATCCTTATTCACAATAAGCTCATAAGCAAGTTCGTAATTAGTTTCTATTTTGTCTGATTTCAGATTAAACACATATTCCCCACTTTTTACAGCTCTGTATCTGAAAATTTCTTTCTTTTTAATGTTATTTCTAAAAACAGTATCTGTTGGTAGCAATAAGCTAATATTGTTTGTAAAACTACTCTCTAAACTCCATTGAATAATTGATCCTTCAGCCACATTTAAATCAACACCCCCACTCTCCACAATACTTTTTAGTTTTGTATAAGCAGGTGCATCAACTTTAATCTGCAATTCAATTAACTCAGGTGTTGGTATTACTTCAACAAAGTAAATCTCACTTTGAAAATCATCCATTACAATACTAAATGAGAAAGATCCATTTACAGCTTCAAAAAGATAAGTGATAATTCCCTTATCATTTTCGCATGAATAATAACTCTCCCCCACTTTCAGATAAATGTTCTCACTTAAAAGCTTGAATATTGGCTCGAACGTAACTTTTAAATCCTCACCCATTCCAATTTTTAAATCTGAATTCAATAATCTGAACCCTATTAAATTATTCTCCTCAAAATCTTGGTTATAGTGTATTGTCTTTGCATAACCCTGACTAACAAACTCAGGCCAGATTATTCTACCAAGAGAAAAAATTAACATCAGAGACACAATCATAACTCCAGGTAAAACCAGTCTTTTGAAAGGAACAGCTTTATCAAACCTATACCATTTCAGGCGATTGCACTTCTCATCAATACTTGCTTCCAGCAAAGCAATATTTTCTTTCTCATCGACCAACTCCCTAAGCTCAATGACATTTAGTAATAGATCTTCAATTTCAGGAAATTTTACTCGTATAATCTTCTCTCTTTTCCTAAGACTCAAGCCCTTGAATACTCCAATTCCCTTAAGAAAAGGCAAAACAGCAAATGCCAGAAATTGAACGAGAGCTATACCAATTATAAGCATGAAGGCAATAGTCCTAAAATCACTACCTGTAGAAAAGAATTGGTTAATTACAACCATAAAGGCGATAGGCAAGCCAATGCTCAACAAGCCAATCAATATCCCCTGAAACATCTGATTGAAATAGTATTTCCTTCGGAATCTCGACAGTCTTATCTCGAGCTGATGGAATCTTTTTTGATTATTCATACCTTTCTATCTGGCCAACCACAACTCCGGATCAACACTATCTGTTCCTTTCCAGATTTGAAACTGCATCTGAGATCTATTACTATTATCCGCTTTGAACGCCTTTCCTATAGGTTCCAATCTGCTCACAATATCCCCTTTTTTAACAAGGACATCCACTAAACCATGATACACAGTAAAATATTCACCATGTTGGATAACCACAGTCAAATTAGCACCTTTAAAAGACATAATACTATTGACTTTTCCTTCAAAAACAGACCTTATAGATTGACCTGAATCTGTAGTAATATCAATTCCACTATTTTCAATCACAATATTTTTAAGCACTTCATGCTGATGTCTCCCATATTTCGAAGTAATTACACCTCTCTCAACAGGCCAGGCATGCCTCCCCTTATTCTGTCCGAACTCATTTGAAATAATCTTCATCTCCGGAGTCATACCAAAGTCTCCTCCTTCACTACTTTCCCCAATAGCTTCGGCAAGAATTCTTCTTATCTCATTTTCTATCTGATTGTATATCTGTCTCTTATCCCTCAACTCCTTTCTCAATTCCTTTTCCTTTCTACTTAACTGCTTAACAAACTGATCCTTATTACTCTTTTGATTATTCAAGCTCGCAATTTCTTTTTGCCTCTGGTTAAGCAATCTTCCCTGCACAGTTTTTTCGTTTTCCAGCTTTGACACCTGGATTTCTAATTCACTGGCTTTCTCTTTAATTTCTTCAGCCTGTTGTATACGAAACCGACTGTACTGCTGCAGATACTTAATCCTTTTATACGCTTGATTAAAATCACTTGCAGCCAAAATATACTGTGCTTTATCATAGGACCTTCTCGTCATATAAGCCGTTACGATCATACGACCATATTCTTCCTTAAGTTCCTTAACTTCAACCTGTAACAACTCAACCGTATCCTCCTTGCTGCTAATACTTTTTTCAAAATATTCCAGCTCTTGCCTGATGCTGCGTATAACAGATTCCCGATTACTAATCTGTCTATTCATCAATTTAACCTGATTCACCTGGTTTTTCTTATTATCGGCAGTTTCTGACAATAGCTTCTCTGTATACTGAATCTCGTCAAGTTTATTCCTTCTATCTTCTCTTAATTCTGTTAAATCCTGGGCAAACAAATGACATGAACTGATCAGTAAAATTACTGCAGCTGTAAAAACAATTCTCCAATTACTTTTTCCTCCTTCTAGAACCATGGAAAGGCAAACTTTAATTCAGTATTCAAATTTACCTGCATTATTTTTAAATCTATCGTCAAATTCTGATCCTGATCCATAGCAGATACAGCAATTCTCTCAGGCAAACCATAAAACTGTTCGACCGCATTTTCACCGTATAAAAAATCCATCATCCAATTTCCGTCCTCTGGCATAATTCGTGTCCTTTCAAGCCTCATTTGCCCCTCTGCCAGAAGAAATTGAGGCATAAAACCACTTTTTACTAAACAATCCCTTTGTTCTTCAATCGTGTAATCAGGAGTAAGTAACACGCCCTTTCCTTTTCCATTAATCACATAATTCTCTAGCAAATTTTTCCCGCATTCACCAGGAATAAAAATCCTTCTTGTAAACAGAGCTTGCAGAGTATTAAAATCTAAAGGATAGCCAACTAAATCTGTCATTGTGCTCCAATCTCCCTTTTCCTCAATTCGGGCTAATCTTGATATCATCCAAACACTATCAGGAGTACAAATAATTCGAGCTGCTTCAATACCCAACATCACTCTTGCAGATATCCATATAATGCTATCCCTCCTATTTCTATAAGTAATGTTGAATGAATACTTTTTGCCTAAAGCATCAGTTTTCGTACTTGCTTTTATTTCAATACTTGTATAATCAATTTCGCTTTCCCTTATTTTCTTAATAAGCTCAGTATTTATTCCTTCCAGCTTCTTGCCTTTCGTAATACGCTTCTTAATCTTACAAGAATTAAACCCAATACTTACACTGAGTAACAAAATAAGAATCGAAACAATTTTAACTCTGTTTTTGGCCATTTTCCTGTAGAATTTTGCTGCTTATATTTTCTGAAGCCGCACCAGTTTCCTCTGCTTTTTTCCATTGCTTAACTGCTTCTTCAGTTTGTCCATTCTCAAAAAGAATATCTCCGTAATGTTCAAATACTTCACCTGTCACTACATCCTTCTCGTTAAGGATTGCAGCCTCAATTGCAATCAAAGCTTCATCAAATCTTTCAAGCTTGTAAAGAACCCAGGCATAAGTATCGAGGTAAGTAGAATTTTCACTTTCCAATTTTATACATTTTTCTATCATCACCAAAGCCTTTTCCAGCTTCTCATCCAGTACTGCCAGGTAATAGCTGTAATTGTTTAATACAACCACATTATCAGGCTCCAAAACTAATAGCATATCGAAATTAATAAAAGCTTCTTTGAAGTTCTCGAGTTTATAATACGCATCTCCCATGCTTATATAAAACTGCTTTGTAAGCTCAGAATTACCGACATTTAATCTTGAACCTCTTTTCAATGCGTCTATTGCAACAGGATAGTTTTCAACTCCTGATGCACCAATTCCTTTAAAAAGAAGAAAAATGGCCTGGTTCGGAAAAGCTTTTGAAGCTTCACCACCATACTCAAACATTTCAGCAAAATCAAGTTGAGTATTCTGTATAAACAAAAGGTTTTGCCACGCAATAAAATTTGCTGGATTAGTCTCAATAACTCGTTTGTAAATTTCTTCTGCACCGACCAGATTTCCTTTATTATAGATGTAATCCGCATACATTGCATCCACACCAGGATGCCCCATATCACTTTCATACAAAACGCTAAGCAATTGTTCCAATTCCGCACTTAGGTTTTCAGTTTTCTCATTTCTCAGAAGTTCAATAAACACAGAAGTTTTGATATCAGGGTTTACCTGTTTAGATTTAAAACCTACTTCAAACTCTTTGATTGCCTTCTCTTTATCCCCCTTTTGCATATAATACTGACCAAGCGAAAAATAGACTATCGGATTACCTGAATTTGCGTCTTTTATTTTTTGGTATTCCTCAAAGGCGTCATCCTCTTTTCCTAATTCTATTAGAAATTCCGCATAAATTCCGCGATACTCGATGTCATCAGGGAACTCCTTAACCAACTTTTTTATCTCCTTTAAGGCTCTTTTATCATCACCTTCAGCCCTCAAAATATCTCTCATTCTCAAGGCTATGTGAGCTCCATAACCTATCTCTTTTTCTAAAACTCCCAGCCTTTTTTTGGCAGTTTTAAAATCTTTAGAAATAATCCTGGCATCCACCTCAGCACTCAAATACTCTTTCTTTTCCTTATTCAACTCATACAGAGACCTATAAATTTCGGCTGCCTCCAAATGACGTTTATCGGCTATTGCGACCTGAACCTCCAAAAGGCCATACCATTCATTCTCTTTCTCAATAAGTCTGGCTTTTTCGGCGTACTCCCTGGCTGCAACAAAATCTTTCATTACAAAAGCAATATTACCAAGCTCGAAATATGAAGCTGATCGTTCAGGAAACAATTCAGTGCATTTTATAAATAACCTGCTTGCCTCCACAGGGTTACCAAGCATCTTATGTTTTAATCCCTCAGCAAAAGAGAAATCATACTCCATACGAGTAGTTTCTTTCACCTTATCGAGTATTACACCTTCCTGTGCAAAAACTACTCCAACAAACATAAAAACTAAGAAGCAAAAAACATTCTTCATTATTTTATCCTCTATTCTGTTCCGGTATGGCCAAAACCCCCACTACCTCTTTCAGTTACTTCCAGACTATCAACTTTATTCCACTCTATGCTTTCATGCCGCGAAATTATCATCTGGCATACTCTCTCTCCATCTTCAATAATAACTTCTTCATTAGAAAGATTAATAAGAATAACTCCTATCTCTCCTCTATAATCAGCATCAATAGTACCCGGAGTGTTTAAAACAGTAAGCCCTTTCTTCAGTGCTAAACCACTTCTCGGACGAATTTGTGCTTCATAACCAACTGGCAGCTCAATATATAATCCGGTAGGGATTAAAACTCTTTCAAGAGCTTTTAAGCTAACTGCTTCTTTAATATTTGCACGTAAATCCATACCTGCACTCGAGGTGGTACTATAGGCTGGTAGCTGATGCTTTGACTCACTAACAATTCTTATCTTCATCCGCGTATTTGTTAAAATATTTTCCTTTTGTCATGCTCGGTTCATATAACGAAAACTTTTTTCCAAAATTACATGTTTTAATCTTTCCTAAAATTATCTGACAAAGAAGATTTTCATCAATCCTGTTCTCCAATTAACCAAAACAAGGAAGCTTAACAACATAACTGTATTAATACTGTATTTAATCAGATCTGTGCCCGGGTCTATCCATTTATGAACGGCAAACATTACAAGGGCAACAAGTAACATCATCAGGAAATCCCATATTTTATATGGAATAGGCATAACCTTTCGACCCCACAAATAACTTCCCAGCATCATAGAAAAATAACACAATATTGTAGCCCATGCTGAACCCATATATCCAATTCTTGGTATCAGTATGAAATTCGCAGCAATAGTTACGAATGATCCACCAATAGCCAATACAGCTCCATACCTTGTTAGATCACTTAGTTTATACCATACTGACAAGTTGTAAAATACGCCAACAAAGAGATTAGCCAGAAGAATAAGTGGTACAACCTCAAGGCCCTCATGATAGTTGGGTCCTAAAAAAACCTTAAAAATATCAAGATAGAAAACAGTGAAAAGGAACAGAGCCAAACCCATACCAACAAATAAATTCATAATCTGAGAATATATTTCTGTTCCGTCCTTCTTCTTCCTGGCAAACAAAAATGGTTCAAAAGCGTACCTGAACATTTGAACAAAAAGGGTCATAATAACCGCAATTCTGTAACTGGCACCGTATTGCCCTACTTCCTTCATTGCCGAATCTGATTCTGGCAATAAGAATTTCAAAAATATTTTGTCGGCCACTTCATTAATAGCTCCGGCTATTCCAACAATAACGAGGGGTGCTGAGTATTTAAGTAAATCACGCAAAATACTCTTCTTTAAGGGGCCTCCCAAAAACCTCAATTCCCCTGAAATCAGTACTAATACACTTATACTTGTTATCAGGTTAGCCAGAAAAACATAGCCTACTTTCAGTTCAGGATCGTACCATTTTGTAAACCAGGCATCAGGATGTGATTCATATAAGGCAGGCCATAGCTTCAGAAAAAAGATAATTAATAACAAATTAACAGAGATGTTAGCCAATTTCAGTATAGTAAACCTCTTTGCCCTCTCCTCTCTCCTAAGCTTCGCAAATGGTATAGCAGCCAAACAATCGACTGCCACTATGATACTAAACCAACTCAGGTATTGCCAGTTTTCCTCATACCTTATCAATTCTGACAATGGCTTAATGAAAAGGTTAACACCTGAAACTAAAATTGTTGCAAGCACCAGAACAACTAAAAACGCTGTGGTATAAACTGATCTGAAACTATTGTTTTGCTGACTGAACCTGAAAAAACCAGTCTCCATACCAAAAGTCACAATCACATTCAGAATCACAACATAAGCATACAATTCTGTAATGGATCCATAATCAGCCTGATCCACAAATATCCTGGTATAAAACGGAGTTAAAATTATCCAGTTTAGAAACTTCGGCAGAATTGTTCCAGCCCCATAAATCGCAGTTTGTCCTGCAAGCTGTCTAATTTGCTTCATTACATGGGTTCAGTATGTATGGTTGCATGAATATTCATTTCATCCTCAATTATCTCTTCTATCCGGTTTGCAATTTTGTGTGCCTCCTCCAGGCTCATTGCATCAGGCAACTTTATATGGCCAGTCATTTCCATATAGTATCCATAATAGTGAATTCTGACTGAATGCAAATTAAGGTCTTTCTGACAATTTACTTCAATAATATTATAGATTTTATCAATGGTTTCCTGACTGGGCTTTCTTCCCAGAATATTACTGATACTATCCTTCAGAATCTCATATGCAGCAACAAAAATCATTAATGAAACAACAATACCTAAAACACTATCAATCCACCATATACCGTCTCCAATAATAAGACCAATCAGTATAATAACTGACGATAATGCATCTGTTCTGTGATGCCATGCATCTGCTTTTAAAGATTGTAAACCTGTTTTCTTTGCTGCCCGAAAAGCAAACTGTGCCATTATTTCCTTTACTACAATTGAAGTGATAACAGCTATCCATGTTAAAATACCATATTCGAAGCCTTCACGCGAACTTAAACGGTCAATAGATTCCTGAAAAAAACTTACTCCAATTCCAGTGAGAAAAATACCAATCAACATCGAGCTTATCCATTCTGCACGACCATGACCGAAGGGATGTTCTTCATCCGGCGGCTTTCTTGAAACCCGTAAGCCAATAATAAGGATGATTGAACTAATTGAATCTCCTAAAGTATGCCAGGCATCAGCAATTAATGCAACTGATCCACTTGTAACTCCGGCAATATATTTCAGAACAAATAGTAATACATTTGCGATAATAGAAATCAATCCAAGAAGAATTCCATATTTGCTATTAGCTCCTGAATGATCTTCCTTCATAATTCTAGCCAAAAGGTTTATCTATTGAAACGGAGGCCATATCTCCAAAATTTTTATATCCATTCTCTGTAACCACAAAACTATCTTCAATTCTTACACCGAATTCTCCGTAAAGATATATTCCCGGCTCATTTGTAAAGGTCATACCTGTTTCCATTTCCAGTCCATTACTACTTACCAGATATGGATATTCATGTCCCTCCATCCCGATTCCATGACCCAGACGATGAGCAAAGTTTTTATACCCCTTTCCATACCCAGCCTTTTCAACAACCCTACGGGCTGCCTTATCCGCTTCAGAACAAGGAAGGCCCGCCTTAATTATATCAAATGCACCGTCCTGCGCTTCTTTTACAACGTTCCACACTTCTCTTTGTTTTGCATTAGGCTCGCCATACACAATTGTACGGGTAACATCTGATCGATAACCTTTTACAGAACACCCTCCATCAACTAAAATAATATCTCCTTCAGCTAAGGTCTTTCTTTCTCGTGTACCATGTGGAAAAGCAGATGTGTGGCCAAATAATGGACCTCCTCCTCCTGATGCTCCATATTTACTGTGAGCTGACCTGATAATCTGTCCCAAATCACCAGTATCCATACCCTCCCTGAGGTTTGCAAACCCTTCACGATAAGCTAACTTAGTAATTCTGTTAGCCACATCCATATATTGAATTTCCTTATCTGTTTTCACAGCCCGGCTCCTTTCAGTAACCGGTGCTCCATTAACCAGTTCAAACTTAGCTACCTTTCTTATGCCTTCGCTCATGAAATTCCTGACATTAGGTCCAATACCCAGCTTCCCCCCAGGTACACCCAAATCTTTCATCACCCCGTTAAACAATGCATAAGGACTTTCATGCTCTTCCCAAATTCTTATATCAGTTCCATACTTTATCACCTCTTTTGCCCGCTTCAATTCAAAGGCCGGACATATCCAAACAGGCTCATTATCCGGAGATAAAATAAAGCCAAATAATCTCTCACTTGACCACCATGAAGTATCAGTAAAATAACTCAGATTAGTACCACCCTCCACAAATATTGCATCAATATTGAATTTACGCATCCAATATCTTGCCTTATCCTGCCGGATTTTATAGTCTGCTTCAGACAACTCAGGTAAATCTGCGGTGAGATCTTCTGGTACTGCCATTTCATGAAAAGAATTAGCGATCAATGGTTGTTGTATGGCCCCAAATCCAACAGCAAGACCTGCTGTACCCGCCGATTTTAAGAATGCTCTCCTATTACTCATTGTTTATCAGTTTAATGCTGTCCAAATTAACCAATATTGCCGGTTTATATGAACCATCGTGCTCAAAAACATAGAACACAGCAATTAAAAATAAGTACTTTTGATCAAATGAGGAATCTGCTTATAATCATAATATTTTCCTTTGCATCAACCGTCAATGCTCAGCAATCCTTTATCCTTAAAGGACATGTCAAAGATAAGGAAACATCAGAGCCACTTTCCAAGGTTAATATCTACCTGAACGAAACAATGCGAGGCTCAACATCGAATGATGATGGATATTTTGAAATCACTATAGACAAATTACCAGCACTCATCGTTTTTTCAAGGGTGGGGCATACCCGAAGGTTTTTCAATCTTACAAAACGTCCGGGTGCAGACTTCAATGTGCCTCTTCAAAAATCCATTCATGAAATTCCAGAAGTTGAAATAACTGCGAAACGAAGGGCTGTTAACATCAGCTCTCAACACGATATGTATGTGGTTGATTATGATTTCTATGATGATCATGTTTTGCTTTTAGGACATCCGGGCAAAAGAAGTAGAGAAGTTCACCTGATGTTAATGGACAGAATGGGCAAACTTCTTATCCGAAAGGAAATCAGGGCCGGAGTTAATATTTACCGTGACCCATTTAATAATCTTCATATTCTGGCACCCGATTCAGCCTATCAATTATACTTCGATGAAAATGATATTCAACTGCTTTATCCTACTGACCGTGCCTCATTTATAAAAGCTTTTCCCGAATTCCTGAAAGTCTATAATGACAAAATAATATTGCGACAGTTTGCTTTCGAAGATCAGGCTCTCATGTACTATTTCTATCAACCATCAGATTCTACAGTAAACCGTATCTGGGCCCAGGCAACTGCAGAGATTTATCGCAAAGTTGAAGGCTGGATGAGTCGCATTCGCATCTCTTCAACCGGAAAAAGCACTACAAATTTTGACCTTTTCAATGCCGATGAACGCTTCATTAAAATGGCATTTTATGCACCTATTTTCTGCCCTTTGGAGATTATTAAAGATACCTTGTATGTTTTCAATTTCAACAATGGCTTAATAGAAACTATTGGTCCTGAAGGCTATCCCGTTAAAACACCTACCCTGATGAATTTCTATACCGATCCGGGATGGCAAAAAAAACTCTATAACGATGTGGTAACAGATAAGGTATATACTCAATACCTCGATAAGGGAATAACCATTCTGCGAGAAGTAAATGTGAATACAGGATTACTGGAGAATGAGGAGATTCGAATTCCGGATTTTCCCTACATCAATAAAATTCTTATCCATGGTGGCAATTTATATTTTCTGTACCAGGAGAAACAGTATCCACGCTTTCAACGATTGTATCGTATGCAACTATAAGCCTTCAAGCCTGAATAGTGAAGCAATAATACCATCAGCCCTAAACCACGATTTTTCTTCAATTCTCAGGCACTGATCATTCTGAATCATATCACCCTTTGCTATAAAAGGCCTCACCTCAAGCACAAAATCATCCCAGCTTTGTAAATGTTGCCTTTCTTCCCATTCTCCTTTGGTAATACCCCATTTAGTTCTTAAACTTGTCATAATCAACTCATTCCTTTTATCAAAAGGGGAGAGTATTTCCTCCCGGATGACAGAAGATGATTTCTTGTTATCCGATTTAAAATCCGACAGGTAATTCATTAAATCAGATTGATTCCAATGTCTGGCTTCACCATTAAAAGAATGAGCTGAAGGTCCCAGTCCAATATATTTTTCAGCTTTCCAGTATTTACAATTGTGCTTGCTGTACTGTTCATCTTTGGCAAAGTTCGATATCTCATATTGATCAAAACCCTGTTCCCTGGTATATTTTTGGAGGAGCTGAAA
>Ga0209249_1001321_pt1 | contig 24454 bp, 13 predicted proteins | sample SaaInlV_200m_DNA_4_FD_184653 | JGI IMG/M metagenome (GOLD analysis project Ga0209249, IMG submission 184653) | Marine microbial communities from expanding oxygen minimum zones in the Saanich Inlet - SI037_S3LV_200m_DNA (SPAdes) (version 2) | ecosystem: Environmental > Aquatic > Marine >...
CGATGGAGTATTGGCTTTAGGTCTCTTTTGGTCAATGAGGGGCATCATTTTCGTGTTACAATCTTTTGAAGTCCCGCGAGCAATTTCAACATATTTCTCTACTCTTTCAAAATCACCGGCATTTCTTAAATCAGTTGCTTTGTTAAGTGTAACATCTGCTGTTTGTCCTGCCCAATCATTGTTTGCGTTAAGTATTCCATTTTTTTCAAGAACGGGTAAATCGGCATTGGCATCTCCCATTTTACCATGTGTAATATTTTCCCACGAGTGGCTTGGGCTTTGTCCCGTTTCTGCCTCGTACGACATCTCCCATGCTGCTTGTGCTTCAGCGTGCCAGGTTTCAATGGGTACTGATTTTCCATTTTTTATTGGCGGAATCGGTCGTCCATTGTCATCTAAATTTGGTTTTCGTCCGGCATCATAATCCATGTTTACAGTTTTGCTTCCAAGTAATGCCTCGGGAGGTACTGTTTCTCCGCGTGCCTCCATTTCCCGTGCTCGTTGCAATTCACCCGGGTCGGGTTTATTTCGAATGGGTTCAAGTTCTTCTGCATTCCATCCATTTTTTTGCATTTCAGTTTGATATCGTTTTTCTACTCTTTTATGCACCCGATCCATCGAATTGCTGTAGCGCTTTATCATTTCAATATTTTTCGGCTGTTTCTGTAAATTTTTCATCATTATTTTAGCCTGTGGCGAGGAGTGAATTTTTGCTGAACGATCATCCAGTTCAATCAGTATCTTTTTAATTTCACTTGGTGGGGCATCGGCTTTTCTTGCATTCTCTAACTTTTCAAAGGTTTTTTTGTATGAATTTACTTTATTTCTGCCATCGGCAACTTGCTGGCGATGAACCTCAATTTCCTGATTTGTTAACGGTCGGTTAAAATCTGGTTCTTCAATTTTGGGAGTAGTATTATTCGCATCAATATTGTTTTTGGATATATCTGTATTTCCCCTTGGTCGTTGACTTGTTCCGTCGGCATCAATTACAGTTTGCGGGCGAGAATTTATATCTGAATCGATTTTACCATTGGGTCGATTAAATTTTGAAGATATTTTCCCGACACCAAATTCCATTGTTTTTTCGGTGATTATTCCTTTGGCAGCTTCCCATGTGGCTCCTACTATGGCATCACTTAAATCGCCACCCTCATTTACTGCTCCTTCAAATCCACGGAATGCATCAACAGCAACCCCTGTAGCCTGGTTATACGATCCTGCAACACGTAAAAAAGCTTCTTTCGGACCTCCGTCAATGTAGCCGGTTATTCCCTGATAAACACAGTTTATGTGTTTGCCACCAAAAAGCGATAATCCCATCATTGAATAATCGGCTGTAGTTTTTACAATTTCGGCAGTATAAAGACATGTTTCAGCCCATTCAGCTTCTTCAATGGCCTCTTTATTATCATCCAGCGCTTTATCCATTTTACCCTGAAAATACTTTATCCCAATAGCATTTGCTTCATTAATTACCTCACCGGCGGCTTCTTCGTCCATATCGGCCATTATTTTACCGGTGTATTTTTTGTTTATAATTTTTCTCACCTTTCTGGCTTCATCATCGGGTAAACGATCCGCCATTTCATAAGCTTTTCGCATGCCGCGGCTAATGTTTTCCATTTTTCGTTGATCTTTGGCAATTTTTTGAATAAAATTACTCTTGGCGTAATTATCCCAGGGCGTTCGGTTATAAACTATAATTCCTGTTTTTATTGTTTCAATGCGGTCTTTTTCAGATTGGATGTTTGACTGGGCACTTAAAATTCGCATTTCTAAATTTTTTATGCTTTTTAAGTCAGTTACTTTTGTCAATTCTTTTTGGTCGCTAATTAAATTTTTCTGAATAATTGCAATATTGTCATTATGAAACTTGATGGTTTCTGTATCAATTTTTTGTCTCTCTTTCGGGGTTTTATCGTCATCAAAATTTAATAGGTTTTCATCTGGCAGTATATTTTCGCCCAACACTTCTTCCTCATTAGGAATTGAGCTTTTTGTTTTGTTTACTTTAGGTCGAACATTTCCATTTAGTACATCTGCATATTCTTCGTTTAGTTTTTGAAGCTGGCTGGCATAGTCACTCCTCCATTTAGGAAGGGCTTCTTTCTTTCCTTCATATTCTTCTTTTCTTTTTGTTGTTTCTGATGGTCCGAGAAAAGCAATATTGATTGCTTCCTCTGCATTTTGCCGCCAAGCCATGTATCCACGATGTTTGCTGCCTGCCCAATTATCTTCCGGAACTACTTCCAATAAATCCTTCCAGGTTTTTGCTTCATCGTTAAAAGGTGGAACAGGAGGTACTAAATACTTGCTTTTAATTTTTGAATTTGTAGAACTGCTTACTTTTGACCTGTTTGATAGTGCTGATGGCAATTGATAAAAATTTGCAATCATTGCATTGTCATGTATTTGATATGTGGAAACAACTTCAACACCCGAGTAATTCCATGATAACCAAATATTTGGTTCTAATTCTTCGAATACGATTAACAGATCGAATACACCCGGTATAACTCCCAAAAAAACGTCATCGTCATCAACTTTCTGTGCTCCGGGTTTATTAATATCGTAGCCTTTTGCTTCCATTGCTTCTAAATTTGAAACGGGAAACCTATAGACCAGAACTTTGTCATCATCATATTTACAAGCAACTTTTAGCAAGAAACGTTTTCCTTCGGCATCTAACCATTCTCCTTCAAACGCATATTCAGCCAGATCAAAATTAAAGGCTTCTTTATACCTTCGTTGCCTTTCAGCCATTATTTTTGCCCCGTTAGGAGGGTTTCCAAGAGCTACTAAATCGTTTGTAATTTGCTGAAGTCTTTTTTGCCTCGAGATTAATAAATTTTGATATTTTTTGGCCAGATCAATATAAGAAATACTTAACTCCTGATCGTCGTATTCAGCAGCATAACCGGCATTTTGTATGGCTTGTTCCATTAAAATACTACTTTGGTTTATACTACTCCGATAGCTTAAAAATTCACCTAGCAGCGGATTGAATTTATTGAGATAAGTAACAGCTTCTTCAAATGGTGTTTGTCTCAAGGGAGCCCATTCTTTTTCAAATTTTTTATTTTCTTCATTCGAAAGAGGACCGTAAACAAGGCGCATTCCTTCCATGGCAGCCGAAACTGTACCATCCCATTCGGTTTGCGAGATAGTGTTAATTTCGAGGAAAGGCAGGGGTTTAGAAGGCGGAATGTCGGTCATCTTGCTAAGATCGATGCGAGGAATAACAAAGTCATTCTTGTTTCTATTCCCATTTCGGTTAATATTTCTTTTGTTTTCTGTATCTATTGGAGCATTTTTGTTTTCCGGTTTTGTTTCTTCCTTTTTCTCTGTTTCAATGGGTTTGTTTTCCTCTACCTTTTCTGTACTATTTTTTCTCTTAACTTTTACCGTTGCTTCACCCCGACTTTGAGCAATAAGTATTTCCGGATAATCAATTATCGAAATGTCGGCAATAAAATCGAGTGCTTCCTGCCTGATTTTTATTTTCTGAGCTACTTTATCAAATACATAAACTGTGTATGCCTGGTTGTTAACAAAAGCATTCAAAATAAATCCACGATGATTGTATTTTTTTGACACATAAGTCATCATGTGACAATTTTTATGACCCAATAAAGAATATTCGCTTTTGGGTTTAAATTTGTCTACATAATCTTTTCGTGCAAGCTGCTCCTCAAACATTTGGTACATTAGCCTGTTAAATTCTTTTTTTGTTGGGCATTGAGTTGGCTGCTTTTTTAATCGGATCATGTAATTTAAAGTACCATTAATATAATGGTTGAATGTAAGGTATGTTTCGTTTGTATTTTCTGTATCCAGTTTCCAGCCCGGTAAAATATTTACCTTAAATAGTCCGAAGTTTTCCGGTTGGAACTGATTTGACTGATTTGCAGTGACATCTGTTGAAAACCATATAATCTGATAGAAAAAGAAAAATGGAATTAACTTGGACAATTTCATAATCGAATCTTTATATAATTCTATAAATGTATTAAAAACAAACTGTATGGCAGAGATAATTGAGTCAATTTTTTCTGATAAATTTCTCCTTAATATAGTATGATAGTACCGTGTGGTTTTATTCTATTTCAGGCAATAATATCCTATGTTTCCTCCGTCTCCCCTTATTCGCGTAAGAGGGCACAAACATAAGAAGGACGTTTAAAAAATTGTCACTATTACCGGATTAGTTTGAAAGGATGACTAAAACTAATGGAAAAATAAGTTGTTGAATTTGGTTGTAAAAAATCTGGGTTGAAACTTCTTCGCGGCCATGGTACGAACGAACCAGATTGTTATTTCAAAGCAGATTATAAATTAATTTCAGAGTTACCCTATTTTTATTGCGAAAACAATCATAAAGTATTTTCCCGAAAAAAGTATAGTTGCCATTTAATTTTAATTATGGTATAGGTTAATTAATATAGAGTTATCAATATCCGGCACAATTGGATAAACCTACAATCTTTTTTTCCTTTGAATAAGCAACTACTAATTTTCTACTGAACTATAATTTTTTTGGTTTTTGTGGTGCTATCTGATGAAATAATGATATGATAAATCCCTTTTCCTAAATGCGAAACATCAAACTGTTCGGTATGGTTGATTGAGTTTGTTTTTATATTTCGTTCCTCTATTACCTGACCCATTGTATTGATTAATATCAAGGTTAAATCATAGGCTTCCTTTGAATTAAACCGTAATTTGAATTTCCCGTTACATGGATTTGGATAAACCAGATAATCAGTACTAAAACCCTCCGCTTCAATTAAACCTGTACTACCTGTAGTAAACTTAACGCAATTGCCGTAGTTTGTATATAAACTGTTTGAGGCATAAGCCCTTGCATAATAAGTAGTTCCAGGTGTAAGCTCTGAAAGTACCACTGAATATTGGCCTAATCCGGTTCCTGATGATTTAACCCTGTCATTTGTTGTGGGATTATAGAAAGTCGCCCAGACAATTCCTCTATCATTTATATCTGATCCACCATCCTCAAAAATATACCCTTCAATGCTTACACTTGTCGAGGAAGCATTTCCTAAATATTCGGTGGTCATTGTTGGGATATTAATAATCCCACGTTTTTGCATGTATGCCTCATTAGCAACCCTTTTTAAAATATCTCCCTGGGAATAATGCATCAAGGTAAGTAGTGCTCCAGCCATAGCAATATCGCGTGAACTTGCATTTAGTGATAAAGATTTTAAGGATGGACTAATTTTATTCAATGCATTTCTTATTTCTTTATTTTTATAATACAAAGAAGCAAAGTCTAATGAAATTTGTGCTGATTTAGTTGAATCTTCAAGGAGAAAATAAAATGCCACTCTCGCCATACGAATATCCAAACTATCGATAAAAAGAGGATCTTCCAAATCCAGGGTTCCATAGCTGGCTAACAAGCTATCAAATTCCAGGCAGAATTGTTCAAAATCCTGCTCAGTTACCTCAAAATAATCATTTAGTTGAGTTAAATAACCTGGATACCTATTTTTTACGCTATAAAAAGTGCCGGGATCCCCTTCCCAAAACCGGTCGATAACAGCCAGCCTGAATTCTGCATTTTTTGTAAGTTCCATACCGTGTAAAGTTGCCACATCCGAATTCATTTGTATGATGCTGTCGTAAGGTGTTTCTTCCAGTTCCCACTCGGCATCACCATAGTATCCTCCATATTCTTCTTCATTGAATTCATAACTATTCATCACTGTTTCCAATGAATCTAGGTATTTTTCAACATATTCATTATTAAATCCATAATAATTTAAATCCAACAAATACCATGGGTATTTATTCACAAGTATCTGGAATGCTGATTCATCAGTAGTATTTATCACACCGGCTTTTTCGCATGGAATTACCTTCCCCATTTTGTAGCATATATAGCTTACTTCAGTAGGTGGGTCACTTTCGGTACCTTTGTAAAGCGTAAAAGTACCATGCTTAAGTCCATGCACCATATTTCCAACTTCGATAGTTTGTTGAGAAATGTATGAGCGATACATCTGAGAATATTTTCCATGCCATCTTCCTTTATCATCCATATTTCCGCGTTCAGTTTTCTCAAGTACTAAATATAACGTTGTGGTACGTCCATAAGTTCCATCGGGAAAATGTTCAAGTGGCCCCATATTAACTTTAAGCTTGGGAAGTTGTGATATATCAGTCGGTACGATCGCAGATCCTAGTGCCAAATAAATAATAACTCCTAATCCTAATAGTGAGATGATACAATTAAGAATAAGGTTCTTTAATTCTTTTGTTTTCATAATTATGTTTATATTTTGGTTTAATCCCAACAATAATTCCAAGTGTCAGACCTAAAGCTCCAAAAAAAATATCCTGCCAACAAAATGTTCCGGGTATGGTTTCGGTAAACTGAAGCACTTCAAATCCCAGTATCAATAGGGGGATACTGCTTATCCAGATAATTTTTACCCAGTTTTTATTATACCACCAAATACATGTTATAAATAATGAATAGGCAAATGCCCATAATCCATTTGGGAGTGAATATATAAACCAGGCTGGAAGCGATTTGCTTAAATGAATAAAATTTAGACGTAAAGGCATAAGACGTTCATAAAAGCCGATTGATTTTAACCAATTAAAAAAAATAGCTTCCGACGGTCGTAAGAAAATATAAATTAACCCACCTAATATTAAAGCTAAAGCAAAAGGAAAAAAAAACCTGTTAAAAAAACGGTCCATAAAGATTCAATTTTGGCAGAGTTGATCCTGTCTCCCTTAATGACAAAAGTTCATAATGGTAAGTTAAATAATAATTTCCTTTAATAAGATGTTTTATAACAATCAAAAACAACAATGATATCACATCTGTCCTAAATAAAGCCAATTAGTATTTTTATGTTTCAGAACCACAAAAATAACAGCTCCGGCTTTTCGGAGCCTAATTGGCTTTATTTAGGACAAATGTGAATTGGAATATAAAAAGCGGATAAATATTTTAACTCTGTAATGCTCTCTTTCGTTGTTATTTGTGATTGTAAAATCAACAAAATGACAATTGGGTTTATTTCACAAGTATGATTTTTTGTGTCAAAATGGTAAAAAAAAGTCCGGTCATTTATTTTGACAGGACTTTTTTAAATAGTTTCTTAATATGTGTGAAGATTGTTGTTTAGTTTTCAACCAAAACCGGATCTCCCAATCCGATATTTTTAAGTGCAGACATTTGCGTTTCAGCATCGCCAACCACTACAAAATACATATTTTCAGGTTTAAGTAATTTTTTTGCCAGTTCACGGTGCGATTCCAATGTCATCGAATTAATAACTTCTTCCTCTTGTTTCACATAATCGAAAGGCAGGTTATAAGCACTTATCGATGTTAGCATTCCATGCAATGCTCCAATGGTTTCAAAGCTCCGGGCGTTTGATTTTATAAGTGCATTTTTAGTAAAATCCAGATCTTCCTTTGCAATTCCATTGATATATTTTTCAATTTCGTTTTTGAAAATCTGTACCGATTCTTCAGTGGCGCTTGAACGTACACTTGAGCTGGCAGAAAATGTTCCGTATGTTTTGCCTCCCGAAAAGTTAGTCCGTGCACCGTAAGTAAATCCTTTTTCTTCGCGCAAAATCATATTTACAACTCCGTTGAAGCTCCCTCCCAATTTATAGTTCATAACTGTTGCCGGATGATAATCTACTGAAGATCGTGGAACAGCGTAGTTGCCAATATTAATTACCGATTGTTTTGCTCCTGGTACATCAACAAAATAAATGGTTGATTTTTCGGGTGCTTCAGGAATTGCAATCTCCGGAATTTCAACATCGAAAGCTTCCCAGTTTGCGACAAGACTTTCCAAACCATTAATTATCCGTTCCTGACCTATTTTTCCTACAACATGCATTTTTGCAACCGACGGAGAAAAAGTTTTTTCGTAAAATGTTTTCAAATCATCCATAGTTATTGATTCAATAGACTCAACTGTCCCGCCAGTGGGAGCTGCCAAAATATGGCCATCGCCATAAACGAGTTTGTTAAATGTATTTCTTGCTAAATAATTAGGACTTGCCTGGTTTTGTTTCAGTGAGTTCAGCATGCGCGATTTAATTAGTTCAAACTGTTCTTCGTCCCAACGTGGTTCTAATAAAATTTCCTCTACCAATGCCAGGGTATTTTCATAGTTACGGGTGAGGCAATTTACATTTATGCTCATATTTTCAGTTCCTGATCTGACATAAATGCTGGCCCCCAACAGATCAATGGCTTCTTCCAATTCTTCGGGGGTTTTGGAGGCGGTTCCTTCCATTAACATGCTTGCCAGAAAACCGGCAACTCCTGCTTTTTCTTTGGGGACAAGAATATGCCCGCCATCCATTACAACAGAATACTGAACGAGTGGTAATTCATTATGCTCTATTCCGTAAACTTTAATTCCATTGATTGTATTGTCTGTCCAAATTCCGGGAACAGTAATTTCAGGATCTGCACCTTTTTCCGGTTCAACGGAACGATCAAAACTACTTTCTGTTTTTGCAATTTCTTCTTCTGTTTCGTCAGATTGTTCCACCTGGGTTGCATTTGTAATGCTTTCTTCGATTATCCCTGCATTAACTGAGTTTTCAGCAATTAAGTCAATATTTCCTTTTGGAACAAAACTGGTGGCAAGGTAATGTTTGCCTTTGATATATTTTTCGTACACCGCCGTAATATCGTTGATGGTTACAGCCTGAATATTTGCAATATCTTGCTCAATAAAATCGGGAGAACCTGCATATTCGTTGTAACGTGCTAACTGAAATGATTTTCCCATAACAGAACTGATTCCGTTGTAAAAACCAGTCTCGATTCCGGCTTTGTATTTTTCGAGGTCTTTTTCCGTTATTCCTTCTTCTTCAAAAAGTTTAAATGCTTCAAATACTGCATCTTCAACTTCAGCAAGACTGGTTCCTGCATTGGCATTTATTGAAACGGTGAACTGACCTGCCAATTCCATTGCCCTGCTTGAAACCCGGGCGCGCGGCGCAAGTTTTTTGTTTTTGACAATTACGCGGTAAAAAGGGGATTTTTTACCATCGCTAAGAGTCTGTGATAAAAATCTAAGTGCATATGCATCTTTGCTGTATTGTTCAGTGGTTGGCCAAACCATTGATAATTGTGGTGTTTTAGCAAAGTTATCCTCGTGGTATAATTTTTTTGTCTCTGAAAGGCTTATATTTTGAGGTTCCATATCAACTATTTTTTCGCCTCCTGGAATTTCTCCAAAATATTTCTCAAGCAAAGGTTTAACATCTTCAATTTCAAAATCGCCTGCAAGCACTATTGTAGTATTGTTTGGTACATAAAATTTTGCATGAAATTCTTTTACATCTGCCACAGTTGCATTTAGCAAATCTTCCATTTCACCAATAACTGTCCAACTGTATGGATGACCTTTTGGGTAAAGATTGGTTGCAGTAACCCATTGGTTAAATCCGTAAGGGCGATTATCGTACGATTGACGTTTTTCGTTTTGAACCACATTTTGCTGGTTGGTAAATGCCGATTGAGTTACTGTATTTGCAAGATATCCCATTCTGTCCGATTCCATCCAAAGCACCATTTCAAGAGCATTTTTTGGAACTATCTCGTAATATACAGTACCATCGCTGTTAGTACCTCCGTTTAGTGTTCCACCAGCACCCTGGATTTTTGCAAAAAATTGATCCTGTCCAACATTCTCCGATTGCTGGAACATCATGTGTTCAAAGAGATGTGCAAAACCAGTTTTTCCGGGAACTTCGCGGTTTGAACCCACGTGATACTGGATAGCAACTGCAATAATAGGATCTGATTTGTCTTGATGCAAAATAACATCCAGACCATTTCCCAATTGATATTGTTCATACGAAATAGACAGTTTTTCTTCGGTAGTATTATTGTTTGTTTTACAAGAAACAAAACTAATAAGAATACCAATTACAAGCAGATAGCATAATTTTTTCATGGTTAAAATGTTTTTTAATATTCGAAACGAAAATAAAACTATTATTTTGAGAAAGAATTATAAATTCGAATTTTTTTAATAGTATAAAGTATCCTTTTCAATTTTCTCTATCCGTTATAACAAATATCGATTGTTGGTTTAAAACCTTATTCTACTTTTGTTGTTTTTTTATTTAAATAAAAGACAATGAAGGATTTTTTTAGAAACAAACGCCTACAAATAATTTTTACTTTAATTGGTGCACTGGGTGGTTTTTTATATTGGAAGTTTGTTGGTTGCAAAAGTGGAACTTGCCCGATTAATTCAGTTTGGTACTGGAGTACTTTGTGGGGAGCAGCAATTGGATACCTTGTTAGTGATTTTATTGACGATATTTTGAAAAAAAGAAAAAAGAAAAAAGAGGAGGAAAAGTGAACGGGAGATTTCAAAACATTATAAATTCAGAAAGGCCGGTTTTAGTTGATTTTTATGCTGACTGGTGTGGCCCTTGTAAACAAGTGCCACCAATTCTGAAAAAGGTGAAGGATGATTTTAAAGAGCAAATAAGGATTATAAAAGTTAACGTAGATAAAAATCCGGTGATTGCCACAAAATACAATATTCGAAATATTCCTACTTTAATTGTTTTTAAAAGTGGTATTCCGCAGTGGACGGGAAGTGGAGTCAGGCATGAAAACGAAATTAAGGAAATTGTCCGGCAGCAAATTAATGGTCAATAGTTTTTAACGCTTCTGACACTACCATTTTCATTTTCTGAAGCCCTGTTTTGGCAACTTCAAAAGCATCTTTTTCCCAGTAGTTTTGGTTGAATAATTCAAGTGATAAAATTTTTGTACCCCCTGCATTGTACAGGTCGGTAACAATTTGTTTAAACGGTGCCGCTCCGTCGCCCGGATAAACGCGGTCGCTGTCTTTTTGCTGTTCTCTGGGAATATCTGCAACAAAATCGTTAAAATGAAACATTTCAATTGCATTTCCCGCAATCTGTTTTAAACTTTGGTAGCCGCTTCCTCCACGGAACATGTGATATACATCGGGCAAAATACAAGCTTTTGGGTGGTTCGCAGCTGTTGTAACAAATACGGCTTGCGAAATATGGTACAGGTTTGCTGAAGAACCCCAGATTTCGAGTTGAGGAGTTACTCCGGTTTTATCGCCGATTTCTAAAATAGTACGATAACGATTGGCCACATCGAATAAATCGAGAATTGGTTTACTGGTTGCACCCGCTGGTGGAGCGGCAATTCGTTTACATCCAATTTGTGCAAGCAAATCCATTTCCCTTTTTAACTGCTCAATACCGGCATTTCTTTTGTTGTTGTCATCAACAATCCATTGTGCAAATCCAATCGCATTTTCAACTCTGATACCTAAATCATCGATATATTTTTTCAGATCTTTCAAATTGCCACCTTCTTCCATGTATTTCTGAATATCACGGATCCAGACTTCAATTCCGTCGTAACCGGCACTGGCAGTAATTTCAAATTCCTTTAAGAACCCGATTTTCTGGCCCGAAATTGTACTTGTATTCAGACAGTAAGAAAAATTATTGTTGTTTGCTGAAACAGGTGAGCCAATACTTTGCTGAGGGAATAATAATGTACTTCCTGAAAATATTCCAAGGTTTTTAATCGCTTTTCTTCTGGAAATCATTTTATAGGTTTTTTAGTTTCACCAAAAGTAACACGAATAAAATAAATCAAGCACTCGTTTAGCCACAATTCAATTGAAATATTATCTTTAGAATTCTTTTTAAACCTTATTGAAATTAGCATGAAACGATATCTCTACTTTGTGACATTTGTAGCCGCGCTTGGCGGTTTAATGTTTGGGTTTGAAACTGCGGTAATTAATGGGGCTATTCATTACGTGGCCGATTATTTTCAGTTAAGCGAATTTATGAAAGGTTTTGTGGTGGCAACGGCTCTGGCAGGTTGTGTGGCAGGAGCCTTGTTAATTGGCAAACCAGGCGATAAATACGGCAGGCGTTACATGCTGAAAATTATGGCAGCCCTGTTTCTTTTTTCAATGGTTGGGACTGGTTTGGCAACTAATGTTTGGGTTTTTATTTTTGCACGCTTTATTGGTGGTATTGCTGTTGGTGGGGCATCGGTATTAACCCCGACTTACATTTCTGAAGTCGCCCCCCCTAAAATACGAGGCCGGCTGGTAGCAACCAGCCAATTAGCAATTGTAACCGGTATCCTGCTAGCTTTTTTCTCTGACTATATGATTGACAGTGTTTTAAATGGAAGCTGGCGGTGGATGTTTTTAGCAGGTGTTTTTCCTTCTGCCATTTTCTGGGTTTTATTGTTTTTTATTACCAGGAGCCCACGTTGGTTAATTAAAATTGGCAGGGACGTAGAAGCCCGAACGGTAATTGCAAGAGTTAATACTGATGAAAATGTTGATGAATTGATGGTGTCAATAAAAGATTCATTAAAAGAAGAAAAAGCAAATAAGGGTGTGAAACTATTTAAGAAACCGTATTTTCGTTTAGTCTTGATTGGGATTGCCGTGGGTATGTTTAATCAGTTTGCAGGAATAAATATAATAATGTATTATTCTACCGATATTTTCCGTGAAGCGGGATTTTCGGGAGAATCGGCTCTTTTTCAGTCAGTCCTGATTGGTGTTACAAACCTGATGTTCACTATTATTGCCATGACTATTATTGATCGTTTTGGCCGTAAATTTTTGTTGTACGTGGGTTCAATCGGAATGTCGGTATTTCTCGGGCTTTTTAGCTGGGCATTTATTACCGATAATAAATCGGGTTTTATATTACTTGCACTGTTGATTGGTTACATCGCTTTTTTTGCTTTTTCGCAAGGCGCCGTTATCTGGGTTATCCTTTCCGAAATGTTCCCCAACAGTGTTCGTGCCCGTGGAATGGCAATCGGATCGTTTTCACACTGGTTTTTTAATTTCGGGATTACTTTGCTGTTCCCTTTAGTTTCGGCTAAAATTGGTGTAGGTTTTGTTTTTGTGTTCTTTACTGTTGCCACCGCGCTCAGTCTGCTTTTTTACAAATATGGCCTGATTGAAACAAAAGGCAAATCGCTTGAAGAAATCGAAAAATTGGTTTTAAAGAAATATAAATAGTGTTAGAAATTATTGACTTAATGAGATATACCATTAAAAATTTAAAATTATAATGAGATGAAATTATTTAGTTTACTGCTCATCGGTTTATTGATAATAACTTATTCTGTTAAATCGCAAAACCAGGACGACCAAAATCTTCGAGTAGGCCATTTTTACACCGAAGTTGAAGGGAAAAAGGAATTGGCTAAATTGAAAAAGGGGTATCAAACAAAGGAAGCCTGGGTTAAGCGGGCCGAAATTATTAAACAAGGAATTTTAAAAGGTGCCGATCTTGATCCGCTTCCACAAAAAACACCTTTAAACCCGCGTTACACCGATGAACGAAAATACGATGGCTATTCAGTAAAAAATGTGGCAATCGAAAGTTTGCCAGGAGTTTTTGTTACAGGAAGTTTGTACATTCCTGAAAATTCTGATAAAAAAATGGCAGGTATTTTAAGCCCGCATGGCCATTGGAGCAGTCCTGAAGATTATGGCCGTTACCGTGCCGATATGCAAAACCGGTGTGCAAGTTTTGCAAGAATGGGGGCCATAGTTTTTGCATACGACATGGTTGGTTATGGCGAAATGAAAGAACTTGGATGGATTCACAAACATCCGCTTTCGTTTAAACAACAACTTTGGAACAGTGTGCGTGCCCTCGATTTTATTCTTTCGTTAGATAATATCGATCCTGAACGGATTGGAGTTACCGGTGCATCGGGTGGTGGAACGCAGACATTTATGCTTGCTGCAATTGACGACAGGAATAAAGTTTCAGTTCCGGTTGTGATGGTTTCGGCGCATTTTTTTGGAGGCTGCATTTGCGAAAGTGGAATGCCGGTACACGAAAGTGACCACCACGAAACAAATAATGTTGAGATTGCTGCTTTGGCCGCACCCCGGCCGATGTTGCTGGTTTCGAATGGCGACGACTGGACAAAAAACACCGCAACGGTTGAGTTTCCTCACCTTCAATATATTTATAAATTAATGGGAGTGGAAGACAAGGTTGAATTTGGACATTTACCCGACGATAAACATGGTTATGAATTTTCAAAACGCAAATTTGTTTATCCATTTTTGGCAAAATATTTAAAACTGAACCTTTCTGCAATTCAGGATAAAAATGGAGAATTAACAGAAAAGGGAATTGAAATTGAACCTTACGAAAAAATGAAAGTGTTTTCTGAATCAAACCCTTTGCCCGATTATACGGTTTTAACTAATGATGACGTGAAGTGGTAATAGAACGGGACTTGTTGGATTTGTCAGGGTGAAGACTGAATTCAAAATACTAATAAAAATTTCAATTGTCAAGCAGCAAAATCCAAATATATCACAATGTCTAAAAATCCAATATTCAAAACAATTCAAACATTTGAACATTGATCTTTGGGATTTATTTGGATTTTGGTGCTTGTTATTTGGAACTTCTTTTATGAAATTAGCCAATTATTGACTAACATCAGTTAATTAATAAACGATATTTTTCAACTTATGATAAGCTTTATGTTTACTGCTTCATCGCTTTAATTTCATTATAAACCGACTCTACCAGGCGGGCTTCGTTTTGTTCAAAGGCTGATTTTGTTTCTTCCATAGTTTTGCCGCTATTAACCATTGTCTTAATTTTTTGTTGAAAAGCTGTTATTTCTTTAATATGGTTTTCCATATCCATTCGGAATTTAATTTCAGCATGGCCGCTACAAAATTTTTCGGCATTAACCGCAGCTAACATTTTTTGCGTGGTTTTTACATGTTCAAACGAATTTCCCCCTTTGTAGGAGTGAATGAGTTGCGGCCTGCCAAAAAATACCTGGTCGCCGATAAATGCAGTTTTTTCATCTGGGAAATAAAGAACAATATCGCCTGTAGTATGCCCAACACCAAAATAGTACAATTCTATGGTTTTGCTGCCGAGATGAATTCTCATTTTGTCGTTAAAAGTAACTTTAGGAACAAACCGGAGCATTTCGGAACTTTGCCAAATAGAAGCGGAGCCATCGCGTTGTGGGAGCAAAAATTCTTTCCGACAATTTTCGTGTCCGATTATTGTAACGGATTCCGGGAAATATTGGTTGCCGTTAATATGATCCCCGTCACTATGAGTATTTACTAAAATGCTGATTGGTTTGTTTGTTATTTTTTTTACAGCTTCATAAATTCCATCGACCGAAGTTTTATCCATTTTCGAATCGATAATTAATACTTCATTGTCGCCAATGTACATTCCTCCGTTTGCTCCGCGGCCGCCAAAAATCTGATAAAGATTATCCGAAATTTTATCAAGTTTAATTGGCGTTGTTTCACCTGTTTGAGAAGTTGAAAAAAATGGGGATACAAGAAAAAGTGTTAAAAACAAATAGATTATTTTCATTTTGATTAGTTTTTAAATATGGGTCAGTAAGTTACAAAAAATCTTTAACCTGATTATAAAAATGTGATGAATGTAAAAAGTACCCCTTTTCCCATACTTGATATTATTCAATTCCATCCCAGTCGCATTATTAGCTATTACAATTTTCGGGAATTTTGGCTTATACTTTCGGTATTTTTTTTATTTGTTAACGAAGTTTTTATGACCTATTTTAATTATAAAAGTGGAAAATGTAAAACTTACAAAATATTTTTTTCTGGCTTGAAACATAGAAATAAATATTGTATTTTAACGACGGCATTGAAATTAAAAATCAAATTATCAATCTAATAAATTAAACCATTTTTATTATTAAACCTGGAAAAGATTTTATTTTATCAAATTTAATAAAGTGTAATTTTTTGTTCAACAGATATTTCTGTTAAAATTTGAGAAACTAATTCAATACTTAAATATATTTCTATGAAAACCAATCGACGTAAATTTATTTCAACAGCCGTTGCCGGTGGGCTGGCTGCAACAATGCCATTATCATCAAATGGACGGACAATTTCATCTCCTGTTGCAGAAAGTATTAAGGGAAAATACAAAAAGCTCGACGAAATACTTCAACAACCGGTGTTTAAAAATGAGTTATTTAATTCCCCGGTAATAATAGAAACACTCGAATTACTTCGCTTCGGAAGAAGCTTTTTATGCAGGGTTCGATCAAAAGACGGTGCGGTTGGAATGTCGGTTGGCCATGGTAGTCAGTTAAGTGCGTTGTACCCGATTTTTACGAACCTGTTACAACCTTTTTTTATTGATAAAGATGCGCGCGACCTAGATCTTCTGTTAGAAAAAGTTTATGTCTATAAACTTAATTTCAGGTTATCGGGGTTAGCTTTGGGAGCGCCGCTTGCCGCCATTGAATTTGCCATTCTCGATATGATGGGGCAAATTTCAGGGAAGTCAATCGGTCAATTAATTGGCGATATTTATCATCCCGATGTTGAAGTTTATCAGGCTACTGAATATCGTGAAAAGTCGGTCGAGGAGTCGATGGAACTGATAAAACGTGATGTTGCGGAATACAATGCCCAGGCCGTTAAAATTAAAGTTGGCGGGTTAATGTATATGACCGATGATATTAATGCAGTTGGACCTCCCGGACGAACAGAAGAAATTATTCCGCTCGTCAGGAAAACATTTGGCGACAAAATGGTTCTTTACGCCGATTCGAATGGTTTTTATTCAGTTGAAGAAGCTATTCGTGTTGGGAGATTATTGGAAGAATATAATTATCAGTTTTTTGAAGAACCTGTTCTTTTTGATTGGTACGAAGAGACAAAAATGGTTACCGATGCACTTACAATTCCGGTGGCTGGTGGCGAGCAGGAATATAGTCTTCATGGCTTTCGATGGCTTGTTGCCAACGACGGGCTTGATATTGTTCAACCCGATACAAATTATTTTGGTGGAATGATCCGGTCGATGAAAGTGGCACTTATGGCAAATGCTTTTGGAAAAAAATGTACGCCACACATGTCGGGCGGCGATCTGGGATTTCTTTACATGATGCATTTTGTTTCGGCACTTCCAAATGCTCTGCACCACCACGAATTTAAAGGGTTTAACACTGGTACTGAATATGAATGTGAAACATCGCCACTTCAAAGCATAAACGGAAAAGTTAAAGTTCCAACCGGCCCGGGTTTAGGAGTGGAATTAGATCCTGATTTTGTAAAAAAACATAAAGTAGTTAAGGGTTGAAAGGAATTAATATTTGGACTATTTCCTTCACCCGTTGACTTCCCGTCATTCAATTCAACAGATCTTTCACCCGTTGACTTTCCGTCACCGGGTGAATAACTTTCCAAAGCTGATTATTTATTCACCGGGTGGGCTTAAAGCCATCCGGTGAAAGAGCAAACCATGTAGTTCAATTTAATATTATTTTTGGCAGAAGCTGTCTGTAAACCAAGAATTATGGAAATGCTCACCATCAAAAAAAGAATTAACGATGAGACGATATTTAATTTTGTTTTTTTCATCTATTTTATTTTGACACACAAAATACTTCAAATAATTTTATCAGCAATAAAAAAATTGTTATTGAGAAAAAGAAGGAAAGAGAAAATATCTCTTATTTTTAAACGATAATTCTTTGTAAAATAGAAATATTCAATTTTGGGAAGAAACCGGTGAGACTACAAAAATTTGTAAAACCTAAAAAAACCAACTAAATGAAAATCTTTCGCATTTGTTTAATCTTTGCAATACTCATTTTTCTTCAATTAAATTTAACTGCACAACCCACTAAAGTTCGAAAAAAAGTAAGGGAGGCAATGCTAAATTCTTCAAAGTACATGGTTGACGAAGTAAGTACAAACGGTGGATATGTGTGGTATTATTTGCCCGATTTGTCACGCAGGTGGGGCGAAATGGAAGCCTACAAAACAATGATTTGGGTACAAAGCCCCGGAACGGTTAGCGTTGCCCACATGTTTTTAAATGCATATCGGGTTACCGGAGACGAATTTTATTACGAGGCGGCAGAAAAAGCTGCGGCAGCATTAATCTGGGGACAAAGCGATGAGGGTGGCTGGAATTATATGATAGATTTTGCAGGCGACCGGTCGTTGAAAGAATGGTATAATACTATCGGGAAAAACGGCTGGAGGTTAGAAGAATTTCAGCATTATTATGGCAACGATACTTTTGATGATGATGTAACCGCTGATGCCGCCCGCTTACTTTTAAGAATATATCTTGAAAAATTAGATCCAAAATACAAGCCGGCACTTGAAAAAGCCATTAATTTTATCATTAAAAGTCAGTATCCGCTTGGTGGCTGGCCCCAACGTTATCCTTTGAAATATGACTTTAGCAAACCTGGTCATCCCGATTATACTTCGTATTTTACTTTTAACGACGATGTAATTTGGGAAAATATCAACTTTCTTATTCAGTGTTATCAGACACTTGGCGAGAATCGCCTCCTCGATCCAATAATCCGTGGAATGGAATTTTATTTGACGGCACAACAATCTAATGGTGCCTGGGGACAACAATACGATATGAACCTGAATCCGGCAGCTGCGAGAACATACGAACCAAAAGCACTTTTGCCGGGGACGACTTTTGGCAATGCCATGATTTTAATTCGTTTTTACGAATACACTGGCGATCAGAAGTTTTTGGCACGAATTCCGGAAACGATTAAATGGCTGGAAAAATGTCGGTTGTCAGAAAATATGTCACAAAACGGGCGTTACACGCATCCAACTTTTGTTGAGATTGGAACTGATAAACCAATTTTTGTTCACCGAAAAGGATCGAATGTAAAATACGGGTATTATTATTACGATTATTCAGACGAAAATTTATTGGCTCATTATGGTGGAAAAGGAAGGATCGATATTGAAGAATTGAAAAATGAATATGAAAGGGTACTTGGGTTATCGCCTGAAAAGGTTACCATAAATTCTCCGTTAAAAGAAGAAGTTTTTACCCATGAAGGAACTCCGCAAAGCTTTTTTAATTTGAATCGGTTTTTGTTTTCGGAAGTGCCCGACGAAAAAATGGTGAATGAGATAATTGATGGTCTCGATGATAAAAATCGCTGGCTTGTTAAACATGCAAAAATCAGCAATCCGTACATTGGCGATGGACAAAATAAAGAACTTACAAACGAATTTGCTTCATCAAATGTTGGCGACAAAACCGACACATCCTGTTTCAACGATCCAACAGATCAACAATATATTTCAACATCTGAATTTGTTCGTAACATGAATTTGTTGATTAATTATTTAAGTGAAATTGATCAACCACAGAAACCTGTCAATTAATCGAACTATGATTTATAAACTAACTTTTATCCTAAAACAGTTTCTACTGGACATTTTAATTCAACAAACAAACCTATTAAAAACAGCTAAAATTGTTGTGTTGGTTGCTCTCTTTTTATTTGCTGAAAAGTATAGTTTAGGTCAACTTTATCCCGAACCACCGGCAGGTTTTATGGCTGGTCAGGCCGAAAAACTTACAATATCTAATGAACCGGGATTATTGTTTTACCTTTCCGGCGAGAATGAATTTAAAGCTGATTTTGCAGCGGGCGGACAGGATAAACCAAATTTTTTACGAGGAGTAAAAACTATTCCAGACGGTGCAATTGGAAATGCTTTTGAAGCCGATGACAGCCAGTTGATGTCGTACTGGGCACCCGGAAATATTTTTGCGCAAAGAGGTACTTTATCGTTTTTTTGGCGTTCACGTTATCCCGTTGGACCAACGCCATTTCCGATTTTTCGGGTTGCTTATGCCGACCATTCCAGTTGGGATATGGTTTGGTTGCGAATTGATTATAACGGTGCAGGTTTCGATGCTTTTGTTACAGATGTTGGATTGTCACGAACCCGTGTTTCGTACTATTTGGATAAGTTTCCTTCTTCCGAAGAATGGACTCACATTGCATTTTCGTGGGATGAAACAGAAGGTGTGCGGCTTTATATTAACGGTGAATTGGCAGAAAAACAATCGACAGTTGGAAAAGTTTACGATACCGGGTTGGATCAGTTTGGGCCACATTCAAGAATTATAAGTCCGTACCAGGTTCAAAGTGCCTATAATTTTATGCGGGGGGGCGATCTCGATGAATTACGCATTTACGATCGAATGCTTTCGGATGACAATATTGCCGGACTTTCAAAAGGCGAAATCCCAAAACAAATTCCCAATAATAACCGAGATATAAATAACCGCCGTTGGCGAGATGCCTGGTGGAATCGCCACGGCTGGAACCTGCCAAATAAACCACCTCCGCTTTTAACTTCAGCAAAAACGGTTATCAAAAAAATTGGTGTTCACGATGCTTTCGATATTAAACGATGGACTTGGAAAGCCAACGATGGAATTCGGGAGACAACCTGGCCGGGAGTTTACAACATGTCGCGATTGCCGGGGCGTAACGACTATTTTGTACTTCCCGATTGGGATTGTTATTCCATGTCGGGGCAATCCATAAAATTTCACTTGCCAAACGAACCATGGAACCATGTTGAAATGTGGGGGAATGCCTGGGGACAATTAACACATGAAAATGAACTTGAATACGACAAGACTTTTGGAGTTCGAAGTAAAGAACAGGTAAAATCATACCATCGTTTGAAGGAAGAAGTTCAGGGCGGAAAAATCCGTTTTGATAATGCCATAATTGAAGAACCAATTGGTGAATTAGGAGTTTATTATGTTCGCGAAGGCGCTGCTCCCGGAAGCAGTGAAAGTGAAACATTTTCCCTCGTGCCGGCAAATGTCGAATCGTTCGATAAGTCATTAAAAAATATAGTTGCTTTTATTGATGGACGTTATTACCCGGCTGTCGAAAGGCTAAAAATGGTCGGAATAAATCAAGCCGCTCAAAATCAGGAGGTAATTTCTTCGGAACAAATTAATTTTATGCCGTTTATTCATTGCTTAATTCCGTATGCAAATAAACCACAGAGTGGACTTGATGGAGTGGAAATTGAGTTTCCGGCACTTTCAGTTAAACCTACTCACAATGGAGTATTCCCATTAAATATCAGAATAAAAGATCCGCTTTGGCCAATGCGCGATTTGGCAGATTTTAGTTTTTCGATTAAACCCGATAAACCATACACTTTGTATTTCGATACCCGCGATCGTTTGTTGCCAGATGGGCATGCACTTTATATAACAATTGCCGGTGCCGGTAGCAGCTTTTCTGCTGAAACGTTAAAAGGGGCAAAAGTTCGTCTGGTCTATAAATCAAAAGCTGAAACAATAGCCGAGCATGAGTTGGACAGATTTACACAAATCCGTGATCTTCACAGCCATGTTGTCGAGGAACATCCTTCATCGCCAAGATTAAATCTTTACAATCGTTTTATTGCAGACCATAAAGACCTGTTGAAGGCAAATCCAAATCACTGGCTTGCAAAAGCTTATTTGTACGCTTTTACCCGAAATAAAAAAGATCGCCCGGAATATGAAATACGGGAATGTCCGGCCGGAATTCCTAAATGGGCATTTTTGCAAACCGAATATCTGCGCCATGTTGAAAAGATAATTACTTTTTATATCGATAATCGTCAGATCAGTAACGGAGAGTTTGGTGGCGGACTTTCCGATGATGATGACTTTACAAATATGTTTGTCGGTTCAGCTTTTATGGGTATCGAACCGGAAAAAATACAGGAATCGTTACGTATTTTTTTGGAGGCATACTATGATCAGGATCGTGATTCGTATGATGCCAGCCTTCGCCAAAGGAGTTTGCCGCTTTTTACAAACGGACTTTCTACTATTAAAGCCGATGAACTGCACTCTTGCGAAGAAGGAATTGAGGCAGTTGGACAACTTATGATGATCGATTATGGAAATCCGCTGTACTTTTCAAGAGGAATGGAGATTGCAAAAAGGATGTTGGAGGATGTCACACAAATTGCCCCGGACGGTCATCGTCATTTTCGTTCAAGAAATTATAGCGGCACAGATTTTTCGATAGAAGATCCATGGCAGTGGTCGCAAAATTATTCTTACTTGGTTTTACAAACGGCTTATTTGGTTGCCAGGTACAACGGGAATCCAGCGCTATTTAATATGTTAGTTGAAATTGCCGATGGTTTATTGGCTCATCGTGACGAAGATGGCAATGTTTATACAGAAATACATTTTAATACGGGAGAAGTCCGTGGAAAATCAGGAGTAGGCAGAACATGGCCGGTTTTTATGGCGGCTTACGAATTTACCGGCGACAATAAATACCTTGAAGTTATTCCTGAAAAAAATATTAAAACGCGGGAATTTAATAAAGATTCGATTGTTAGTTTTTACACAAATCAAATTAAGGAAAAGGGAGTTAAATTATATATTGAAACAGAAGGAAGCACTTGGATAGACCGGATAAACCGAGATGAACCGTTAATGCAGGAACATCGTTTGGGTGGAGTTGCATTGGTTCGGGCAAACCACATTTATCAGCAGAATTATGTGAGTTGGAATATTATTCAACCCGCAACTTTTGAAAGTTTAGCCCTGTTTTTACCCAAAGCTAATTCAACTAACATTGATATAATTGCTTATAATTTAGAGCAAAATTCGGTAAAAGCAGACATGACACTTTGGGATATTAAACCCGGGCTTTGGCGTGTTCGGCAGGGATTGGATACAAATGATGATCAGCAAATTGACACCGAAATAACAGAACGAATTGTTTATTTGGAAAGTAGTAGCGAATTAGACATAACTTTTGAGTCACGTAAAAATACAATAATTAATCTGGAGTTGTCAGAACCGGCTCAAACAGATTATTGGGAACGCCCGGATTTGGCAATCAGTCGTGCCGGTATCAAAATCGAAAAGGGAGAGGTAAATGTTCGCGTTTACAGTCAGGGGGCAATTGGCACGCCGGAAACAACTTTGGAACTGAGAGATGCAAATGGTGAGCTTATTAAAACTGCTCAGGTTCCTGCTATGAAACCACCACTGGATTTGATTCCGAAATGGGTAAACATAAAATTTAACGTTGCGGTTGATACGGATTTGAGTGGTGGAAGCGTGATAGTTGATCCCAATAATAAAATCACTCAAATAACAAGAAAAAATACAGTAATAGATTGGTGAAAGATAGACTGGTATTTTGAGATAATTTTTTATTAAACGAAATAATATTTTTTAGAAACTGAAATTAAATTTTAAGCCAAAGTAGCCACCATCACCGCTTTAATTGTATGTAAACGATTTTCGGCCTGATCGAAAACTACTGACGCATCACTTTCAAAAACCTCGTCAGTAACTTCCATCGATTCGATTCCGAATTTTTGGTATATTTCTTCACCAACCTTTGTTTCCCGGTTATGGAAAGCTGGTAAACAATGCAAGAATTTTACATTTTGATTTTCAGTTAAATCCATTGCCATTTTATTAATTTGGTAGGGTAGGAGTATTTTAATCCGTTCAGCCCAAACTTCATCGGGTTCGCCCATCGAAACCCAAACATCGGTGTAAAGAAAATCACAGTCTTTTACGGCTTCTTCTATATTTTCGCTAACTAATATTTTCGCTCCGGTTTCTTTTGCAATTGCCAAACAATCCTTTTGTAATTCCATTGTTGGCTGATAAACTTTTGGTGCTGCAGCCCTGAAATCCATTCCAAGTTTTGCAGCACCAACCATTAACGAATTTCCCATATTATTTCTGGCATCACCGAGGTAACAAAATTTTATTTGCGAAAGTGGTTTGTCTGAATGTTCTTTCATTGTTAAAAAATCTGCTAGAATTTGAGTTGGGTGAAATTCGTTTGTTAACCCGTTCCAAACCGGCACCCCGGCATACTTTCCAAGTTCTTCAACAATATTTTGTCCAAAACCCCGATATTCAATTCCGTCGTACATTCTGCCTAAAACCCGTGCAGTATCTTTCATCGATTCTTTTTGTCCTATTTGAGAACCCGAAGGTCCAAGATACGTTACTTTAGCCCCTTGATCATACGCTGCAACCTCAAATGCACATCGAGTTCGGGTTGAAGCTTTTTCAAAAATTAAGGCGATATTTTTATTTTTTAACTGATGTTGTTCAGTTCCCGCGTATTTTGCCTTTTTCAAGGTTTCAGAAAGTTCAAGTAAAAAATTTATCTCTTTAGGCGAGAAATCGAGTAGTTTTAGAAAATTCCGATTTTTAAGATTAAATGCCATGGCAATATTTTTAATTATTTGTTTCTGGTTATTGGGTGCAAGTTACCGGTTATTGGAAACTTGATTCTTGTTACTGATTACTGTTTACTTGCTAATTAACTCCTTGTTTTTTTTCTTATATTTTCTATGTTTTTTCTACTGCATACTGCGACTGTCCACAGCGACTGCATACTGCGACTGTCCACAGCGACTGCATACTGCGACTGTCCACTGCGACTGTCCACTGCGACTGTCCACTGCGACTGAATACTGCGACTGAATACTGCGACTGTCCACTGCGACTGAATACTGCGACTGTCCACTGCG
>Ga0209249_1001322_pt1 | contig 24442 bp, 25 predicted proteins | sample SaaInlV_200m_DNA_4_FD_184653 | JGI IMG/M metagenome (GOLD analysis project Ga0209249, IMG submission 184653) | Marine microbial communities from expanding oxygen minimum zones in the Saanich Inlet - SI037_S3LV_200m_DNA (SPAdes) (version 2) | ecosystem: Environmental > Aquatic > Marine >...
AACCCTGTTTGTACTGGTCGGCTCCAGCTTTTTGGTCTCGGTGATGCGCTCACTGATCCCCAAGCAGGTGCGGATCTCTAGCTACATCATCATTATCGCCACCTTTGTCACCATTATCGACTACAGTCTGCTGGCGGTGTTCCCGAAGATCCATAAAGAGCTGGGGGCATTTATCCCATTGATTACCGCCAACTGCCTGATTCTGGGGCGACAAGAGGCCTTCGCCTCGCGCAATAGTGTGGGTTATGCGGTGATGGACGCGATTGGAATGTCTGTCGGATTCCTCTTTGCGCTGCTGGCGCTGGGGGGAGTGCGTGAGATTTTGGGTGAAGGTGCACTGTTTGGATTTAACCTGTTTGGGCCTAACTTTGAGCCTTGGGTGATCATGATTCTGCCACCGGGTGGGTTCCTGACGTTGGGGTTGATTTTGCTCTTTTTCAACTGGGTGACTGAGAGGCGTAAACAGGCACAGATTGAGTATCAGTTGGCTGAGGAGCGCGCATCATGACCGACGCTGCTCTACAAAACTTCCTCTGGATCTTTATCAGTGCGCTGTTGGTGAACAACTTTGTACTCGCCTATTTTCTTGGCCTCTGCCCATTCTTGGGTGTCTCTGGAAAACTAGAGACCTCGGTACGACTTGGCGGCGCAACCACCTTTGTATTGATCATCACCGCGATCTGCGCCTGGGCCTTGAATACCTATATCCTGCCCCACGCCCCCTATCTGCGCCTGATTAGCTTTATTGTGGTGATCGCCAGTACCGTGCAGTTTATTGAGATGCTGATTAAGAAGCTCAGCCCCTCACTGTTCCGCTCACTCGGTATCTTCCTGCCGTTGATTACCACCAACTGCGCCATTCTGGGGCTGGCGATCTTCGCCACCAACCGTGAGTATGGCTTTATGGAGAGCTTTGTCTATGCACTGGGTGCGGGTGGCGGCTTTACTTTAGCACTGGTGTTGATGGCTGGACTGCGTGAAGAGACCGAGATTACTGAGGTACCCAAATTGATTCAGGGTACCGCCTTTAACCTGATTATTGCAGGCATCCTCTCGATGGCGTTTATGGGCTTTGCAGGGCTATTTAACTCATGAGCTACATCCTGCCCATCCTCAGCCTGGTCGCCCTGCTGTTTAGCTGGGTGCTATTTCAAGAGTGGTTGAAGCGTAAAGATCCAGAGCAGTTTGGCTATAAACCGGGGTGTGGAGCCTGCGCCAGCAAGGGGAGCTGCTCTACCTCAGCACGCAAAAAAAAGCGTGTAGCATTAAAAATATAGGAAAATTATGAGTCTACAGTCTAGGAAAATTGCACTCGTCGGTGGCGGCCAAATCGGTATCGCGCTGGCCTTGATGATCACTCAGAAAGATCACGCTGAGGTGGTGATTGTAGACCTGCCCGGCATGGTCGACCCAATCAAGGGTAAAGCACTCGATATCATGGCACTACGCCCCCATGCGGGAGTCGATGTAGAGATTACCGCCACCAGCGATTATGCCGAGATCGCTGATGCTGAAGTGGTGATTATCACAGCAGGCATTCCTCGTAAGGCGGGAATGAGCCGTAATGATCTGTTAGAGATCAATAAAGGGGTGATAGAGTCTGTTGCCAAGCAGGTCGCAGAGCATGCCCCTAACGCCTTTGTGGTGCTCTCTACCAACCCAGTAGACACCATGTGCCAGATCTTTCACAAGACCTCTGGATTCCCCAAAGAGCGTGTCATTGGCCTCTCTGGGGCGCTGGATAGCGGACGTTTCCGCCTCTTTATCGCCATGGAGACCCGCTTCTCAGCCAAGGATGTCTCCTGCATGGTGATGGGGGGACATGGCCCTGCAATGATCCCACTCACCCGTACCGCAACGGTAGGTGGCATCCCCATTCAGACACTACTCTCAGAAGAGAAGATCGAAGAAATTGTCGACCGTACCCGACACGCTGGCACCGAGATCGTGCAACTTTTGGGGCACGGCAGCGCCTACATCAGCCCCGCTTCTGCAATCATGGAGATGGTTGAGGCCTACCTCTATGACAAGAAACGGCTGATCTCCTCCTCTGTGTTGTGTGAGGGGGAATATGGAATCGATGACTGTTTTATCGGCGTACCCTGCGTGATTGGCTCTGGTGGTATGGAGCGGATTGTGGAGATGGAGTTGACCGAGGGCGAGCAGACGCAGCTACAGCATAATTACGAGATTTTGCAGGAAAATCTGGAAAAACTAGAGTAATAGAAGGGCATCCAACCCATGATTGCCTACAACTATAGCGCTCTCTTTCTGAAAAAATATTGCCCACTCTGGTTGAGGCCCGACTCAACCTTAGGTAATTTTGGTTTTTCCTCCGCTTGTCTAGGCAAGAGATCCGTTTTCCCCATCTTTGACTCAAGATTACCCGAACGGGTACGCACCATACTGATCTCTCCACCTTCCCCAACTGAGGTCTTTTTTCGGTAGGTCGTGATCTTTTTGGGGCTGCCCCCTTTTAGGTAATGATGCTGTGGTTTGGTTTTAGCAAGTACCACCGGAGCCGTTGGCAGCACAATATCAGAAAGTCCCTTCAACTTCTTTGGCTGTAACTCTTCGGCAATAGCAGGCTTCTCCGACACCATGGTATCAACCACTGCTGTAGGCGGCTCCAACTCTATTTCAATGGGATTCTCTTTCAAATAAGAGACCACATTCAGTGCAAATCCTGCAATTGAGAGAAAATCCATCATCTACTCCTGAAATTACTTAACCTTTAAACAGCCCAAACAGGTCACTGATAAACGGGGGAATACCCTGTTCAACCAGCTGCTGCTCATGCCTCTGTTCTACTTGCCTCTGCTGAACACACTGTTCAACATCATCTATCGGCAGTTCCAATGCCATCTCCAGTGTTACTTCATACACATCTTCCGCAATTGGCTGTACTGAAACCACCTTCGCCCCTCGAATCAGGGCATCCACCTCAACCCGAAGGCGGTCACTCTTGACCGTCATCGCTGAGACCGTAGTCGATCCTGTAATTCGGAACCCATACACCTGCTCTGCCATGGTGCGATAGGCATCCAGCTTGGCGGTGCGAATCGCCAACAGCTGGTTCTGCCCCTCTGTCGCCCATGACTCTGCCGAGGTTCCAAAACCTACCGCACGAAAGCGCTGTAGCGCTGTCTCTGTTGGCCCATCACTACACCCTCTGCTCGACCCATCTGCCGATAACCCCAACAACGGGATCAGCAACATGGCCTTCACTATTTTCATCCACTGTCCAAAAAATGACGTTTTATAACTTACCCCTGATATAGCAAATAGTACGCCAGAAACAGAAAAGCCGTGATCTGTTCCAAACAGATCACGGCTTTTTGAGGGGTTCCTTATGGGGTTTGTTAAATCACCTTAGAGAAACGCTGTTCACTCTTTTCACGCAGGTAGCGGTCAAACACCATACAGACATTACGGATCAGCAGACGACCCGCTGTGGCTACGGTGACACTCTCCTCATCCATAGTCACCAGTCCATCCTCCACCATCACCTTCAGCTCTTCCAACTCAGTGGCAAAGTAGTCACTGAAGACGATGTCGTTACGCTGCTCGATATCGCTGAATTTGAGGCGGAAGTTACAGATCAGCTCGGTGATCACATCACGACGCAGGATATCATCGGCGTCCAGCTCCACCCCACGGAAGACGGACAGATCACCCCCATCAATCGACGCGTAGTACTCCTCCGTGGTTTTGAGGTTTTGTGAGTAGGTATTCCCCACCACCCCAATCGAGGTGACCCCGATCCCGATCAGATCACAATCGCGATGGGTGGAGTAGCCTTGGAAGTTACGGTAGAGAGTCCCCTCTCGCTGCGCCACTGCAAGCTCATCATCCGGCAGCGCAAAGTGGTCCATACCAATATAGAGATAACCCGCCTCAGAGAGCTGTTGGTTGGTGCGCTGTAGAATCTCCAATTTTTGATCTGGAGTGGGCAGATGGGACTCATCGATTCGACGCTGTGGTTTAAACAGGGTCGGTAGATGGGCGTAGTTGAAGACGGAGAGGCGGTTGGGGCGCACTTCTAGCACCTTATCCACGGTCTTCTGGAAGCTATCTGCGGTCTGGTGAGGCAGGCCGTAGATCAGGTCGACACTCACCGACTTAAAGCCACTCTCTCGCGCTGCGTGGAGTACAGAGAAGGTCTCCTCCTCTGACTGGATGCGGTTGACCGCCTTCTGCACCACTGGATCAAAATCTTGCAGCCCCAAGCTCATACGGTTGAAGCCCAACTCACGCAGCAGCGCTACCGTCTCCGGGGTCGCTTCACGCGGATCGATCTCAATCGAGTACTCCCCTTCGTCATCATCACGCAGGGTAAAGTGTTTGCGGGTGGTATCCATCAGACGACGGATCTCATCATGGTTGAGGAAGGTTGGCGTACCACCCCCCCAGTGGAGCTGCTCTACCACGCGAGAGCGGTCAAATAGCGCTCCCTGCAGCTCCAGCTCTTTGGCTACCCGATCCAGATAGGGGGGCGACTTACTGCGATCTTTGGTGGCGATTTTGTTACAACCACAGTAGAAACAGACCGTGTCACAGAAGGGAATATGAAAATAGAGGGAGAGCGGACGCAGTGGGTCTTCCTGGTTGGTGCGTGCCACCACCGCCTTATACTCTTCAGGACCAAAGCCATCATGAAACTGCACCGCAGTCGGGTAGGAGGTGTAACGTGGCCCCGCCTTGTCGTAACGGCGGATCAACTCCATATCAAAGGTCAGTATCTGCTCCATCTCTCCTCCAGTTGCTGACATCACTCTACCCCGTGCTGGTGCGCATGGTTGATCACCTGCAACAGATATTTAAAGGGGATAAAGGCCAACGGAAGTGGCTCAATGATCGCCATAAACTCCAGCGGTGGACCACCAAACTGGTGTGTTCCCGCTTCAACCTCAACCTTCAGCTTTTTCAACTCGGCCTCCAGTGGTTCAATCAGGTTGGTTGACTGCTGCATATAGTCGCCATCAAACTCAATCGAGTACTTTAGCTCATCGACCTCAATCAGCGCCTCTTCAATCTGTCGCTTAAACTCATCCAAACTCTTCAGTTGGACGACCATTTCACCATTTCCCGTGTTATACATAATGCTCTATTCTCTTGCTCTATCTTGCTCTATCTCTTAATGCGCCGCTCCTGCTCCTTGCGGAACAGCGACTGATGCGTACTCAGGGTGGCGCGATCGATCACGAAAACACCGTGTCCGCCCCGCTCAAACTCAACCCAACTCCATGGAACCTCTGGGAACAGCTGCTCTAACGCCATACCACTGTTGCCTACTTCACAGATCAATACGCCCTCCTCTTCTAGGTGCGCATCCGCTTCCAGCAGAATCTGTACCACCAGATCCAGCCCATCCTCCCCCGCCTCCAAACCCATGCGTGGTTCGGCGTGGTACTCCTGCGGCATATTGTCCAGATCCTCACGATCTACATAAGGGGGGTTGGTGACGATCAGGTTATAGCGTTTGCCATTCAGCGCAGAGAACAGATTAGAGTGGATCAGCTGCACCTGCTCTTCCATCTCATACCGCTCGACATTGACCTGAGCCACCGCCAGCGCATCCTCAGAGAGGTCTACCGCATCCACCTCCGCTTCAGGGAAGTAGGCCGCAGAGGCAATGGCAATACAGGCGCTGCCACAACCGATCTCCAAGATGGAGTGGAGTCCATCAGGGTCTACCCAAGGTGCATAGTGCTGCTCAATCAACTCAGCAATTGGCGAACGCGGCACCAGCACCCGATCATCGACATAGAAGCTCATCCCCGCAAAGGTCGCCTCTTTAATCAGATAGGGCAACGGTATACGCTGCTTAACCCGCTTGTTAAATTTATCTGCCAAACAGTGACGCTCAGCCGGTAACAGCTTTCCCGTCAGCAGACGGTCAGGAGAGTCGAGCGGCAGACAGAGGTTACGCAGTACCAGCCGTATCGACTCATCGACAGCGTTATCCGTGCCGTGCCCAAAGTAGAGTTGCCCCTCCTTTTCTGCACGTGCCATAACAGACGCACCCCAGCGGATAAAATCCGTTGGGGTGGTTAGGGTCTCTTCGAGTGCTGCTGGATCGATCAAGATTGGGCTTCCTGCTCCTTGATCTGTTGACGCACATCCTCCATATCCAGCTCTTGCGCCTTGGCTACCAGCTCTTTCAGCCCCTCGGCAGGCACCATGCCCGCCTGCGAGAAGATCACAATCTGCTCACGGAAGATCATCAAGGTAGGGATAGAACGGATCTGGAAGTGTGCCGCCAGCTCCTGCTCATCTTCGGTATTGACCTTGGCAAAGACCACATCCTCAATCTCCTCAGAGACCGCATCATAGATAGGCGCAAAGCTTTTACAAGGGCCACACCAAGGTGCCCAGAAATCGACCACTACAATATTATTATCATTAATGGTCGCTTCAAAATTGCCGCCATCTAACTCGACTACGCTCATAACCGTTGCTCCTTTTCTGTCCGTAATAATTCGCCTATTCTAACATCCTCTTCTTCTTATGCCGAGAGGTAGTAGAAGACAAAACGCCCATTCTCCATATCAATCTTCAACTCAGCGCCATGATTGATGCCGAAGTCGACATAACCGGGAATTGCACTATCCTCATGACATTCAGAGGCGTGCTGTGGTGATTCAAAGTCACGATCTCGGTCATACCAAGAGAGCAGCATCACCATATCTAGGCGACGCTCTGCCTCCGCATCCGCGATTGCCTTGGCGGCGTCAAAGTTAGCCAAAGGCTCTACTGGATGCATCTCTATCGTCGGTGGCTCCTGCAGCGGTGCGCGGGGTGTTGCAGGGCAATTTTCAGTTTTCATCTCTTCTATCTCTCCATGAAATGCGGAGGGGAGTAGCCTCCAAGGTACCATCTTTGCCACCAGCGGCAACAGCAGTGCGCCGCCGGGCAGCATAAAGATCCCAAAGGCGGGAACCGTACGCGCCACATCCTTGGCCTGTTCAATCGCCTCCTGTCGCTCCTGTTCGCTGGTCTGTTGCCCCAGCGAGAGCTTACGCAGGGTATTGAGCATCTCCCCCGTCTGCTGAATCTCCATCCAGCTCTTCAGACTCACATCACGAAAGATCTCAACCACCGCCTGCGGGTCTCGAATCTTCTCCGCAGTGACCCGCAACACCTCACGGGTCTTGGTGATAATTTTAATCTCACTTAACATCGCTTACTTCTTTTTCGGCCGGAAGATTTTAATACTCTCTGACTCAAGGAATGGCCCCTCAATCAGATCCACGCAGTAAGGGATCGCTGGGAACAGCTCATCCAGTGTCTCGGCAATCGCGGAAGGTTTACCCGGTAGATTAACCATTAGCGTGTTGCCTCGAATTCCCGCCGTCTGCCGTGAAAGAATCGCTGTAGGCACATACTTGAGGGAGATCTGACGCATCAACTCACCAAAGCCAGGCATCATCTTCTGGCACACCGCCTCAGTCGCCTCTGGAGTCACATCCCGTAGTGCCGGTCCAGTGCCTCCAGTGGTCACAATCAAGCAACACCCCTCTTTATCAGCAAGTTCGCTAAGCGTCTCCTCGATCACCGGCTGATCATCCGAGATCACCCGCGCCACCGGCTCCCACGGGGAGGAGAGGTGCTTTTCAAACCACTCCCGCAGTGCCGGCCCGCCCAAATCCTCATACTCCCCTCTACTGGCCCGATCCGAGACCGTGACAATGCCAATTTTTGCTGTTTCCGTCATCCTGTTCACCCTGTCGTCCGTTACAATGGTGCGGACAATACCGCCTTGAAAAGTGAAAAACCACCCCCACCTCTTGCTAATGGTCACAGGATTGGTGGCAATAACAGATACTAACAATGGATAAAACACGGACAGAACACAAATTATGAGTAACTCTTTTGATGATGAGATGGAGATTGTCGATGGCGATCTGGGTGCTGAAGTAGAGGTAGAGATTGAACTCTCCCCCTCCTCAGATCTGGCACTCCCCTCTGAAAACCTCCCCAAAGAGCTCTATCTGCTCCCCCTCTCTGAGCGCCCCTTCTTTCCCGCACAGACCCAGCCACTATTGATGAATGGCGAACCGTGGATGGAGACCGTGCGCAAGATCGGTAAGACCGACAAACATATGGTCGGTCTATTTATGACCCAACCCCACGAGTCTGACTTTGCTGACCCCGATGACTATCTGGAGATCGGCACCGTGGCACGTATGCACCACCCGATGAAACAGGAGGGGAAGATCCAGTTTATCGCCGAGGGGATGCAACGCGCCCGTATTGTGCGCTGGATCTCCGAGACTCCACCCTATCGCGTTGAAGTGGAGTATCTGAAGCAGACCAGCCCCGGCAAGAAGAGTGAGACCAAGGCGTATGCGATGGCGATCATCAACACCCTGCGTGAGCTGATCCCGTTAAACCCACTCTATGGGGAGGAGTTGCGCTTCTTCCTCGACCGCTTCAGCCCCAACGAACCCTCCGCACTGACCGATTTCGCCGCCAGCCTCACCACTGCCACCCCAGAAGAGCTGCAGAAGGTACTGGAGACACTCAACATCCGCCGCCGCATGCAGCAGGTGCTACAGCTACTGAAGAAAGATCTGGAAGTCGCCAAACTACAGAACAAGATCCGCGACAACGTCGAGGACAAGATGGACGAGCAGCAGCGCCGCTTCTTCCTCAAGGAGCAGCTCAAGGTTATTCAGAAAGAGCTGGGGATCGCCAAGGATGACCGCACCGCCGATCGCGACCGCTTTGTAGAGCGCATGGAGAAGCTCACCATCCCCGAAGCGGCGATGAAGAAGATCGACGAAGAGCTGGAGAAGCTGGGGATGCTGGAGACCGGCTCCCCAGAGTATGCCGTTACCCGTAACTATCTCGACCAGATCACCGCACTGCCGTGGGGCATTCACTCCAAAGACAAACTCGACCTACGCCGTGCCCGCAAAGTTCTCGACCGCGACCACGACAGCCTAGAAGATGTGAAGGACCGTATTATCGAGTTCCTCGCCGTGGGTAAACTGCGTGGTGAGGTCAACGGCTCTATCCTGTTGCTGGTGGGGCCTCCCGGCGTGGGCAAGACCTCCATCGGAAAATCGGTAGCTGATGCACTGGGGCGCAAATTCTATCGCCTCTCAGTCGGCGGTATGCGCGACGAGGCGGAGATTAAAGGGCATCGCCGCACCTATATTGGCGCGATGCCGGGCAAGTTTATTCAGGCGATCCGAGAGTCTGAGACCCAGAACCCCATCATCATGTTGGATGAGATCGACAAGATTGGGGCCTCCTACCATGGTGATCCCGCCTCAGCTCTGCTGGAGGTGCTGGACCCAGAGCAGAATGTAGAGTTCCTCGACCACTATCTAGATGCCCGTTTCGACCTCTCTAAGGTACTGTTTATCTGTACCGCCAACCAGCTCGACACCATCCCCAGCCCTCTACTGGACCGTATGGAGACCATTCGGCTCTCTGGCTACATCACCCAAGAGAAGGTACAGATCGCCAAAAACCACCTCTGGAAGCGCCAAATGGAGCGTAGCGGCCTGAAGTTAAGCCAGATCAAGATCAGCGATGCCGCCCTTCGCGCAGTAATCGATGGCTATGCCCGTGAGTCCGGTGTGCGTAACCTAGAGAAGCAGCTGGGGCGCATCATTCGCAAGATTGCGGTGAAGATCGTCAACGGCAAAAAGGGGCCGTTCAAGGTCAACATCAAAGATATCACCGAATTCCTCGGTCAACCGATTTTCACCAGCGAGAAGCCCTACCGTGGCGTTGGTGTGGTTACCGGGCTGGCATGGACCGCCATGGGCGGCGAGACCCTCACCATTGAGGCAACCAAGGTCCACACCGATAGCCGTGGCTTCAAGTTAACGGGACAACTGGGCGATGTAATGCAGGAGTCTGCCTCCATCTCCTACAGCTACATCTCCTCCCATCTAGAGAAGTACGGTGCCAAAGCCGACTACTTTGAAAACAGCCATATTCATCTTCATGTACCGGATGGTGCCACCCCCAAAGATGGCCCCAGCGCAGGTATTACCATAGGTATTGCCCTGCTCTCACTGGCACGCAAGCGCAAAATCAACCGCGCACTGGCGATGACCGGGGAGCTGACCCTAACCGGAAGAGTGCTGCCGATTGGGGGGCTACGTGAAAAAACCATCGCCGCCCGCCGCCAAAACATCAAAGAGCTGATTTTCCCAGCCGAAAATGAGAAGGACTTTAAAGAGCTACCGGACTACATTCGAGAGGGCATCAAACCCCACTTTGTTGACCATTTCGACCAAGTCGCTACTATTGTATTTGGGTAACCTATTCCGAGGAGGAGTCACACCATGTCAACAATCCAGATCAATCACAAGCCATCACAAGTCGAGCTAGATGCCAATGGCGTCTGTCAATGGGCGATCTGGAGCAAAGAACCCTCGACCTTCCCTTGGCACTATGAGTGTGAAGAGACCTGCTACTTTACTAAGGGGCGGGTTACCGTCACCCCAGAGGGCGGTGAGCCGATAGAGATGAGGGAAGGTGACTTGGTCACCTTCCCAGAGGGGATGACCTGCAGTTGGGAGATCCACGAAGCGGTAGAGAAGCACTACCGTTTTTGCTGACCAACCATCAGCCTGTCAGTCGATCTCCTGACTTTTCAGATACTCCTCATAACTGCCGCTGAAGTTGACCAAACCTTGAGGGGTAAGTTCAATAATACGGGTCGCCAGTGAAGAGACAAATTCGCGGTCATGGCTGACGAAAAGCAGGGTTCCGGGGTAGTTCTCCAGCGCACTGTTGAGTGACTCAATCGACTCCATATCAAGGTGGTTGGTCGGCTCATCCATCACCAGCACATTGGGTTTGTGCATCATGATTTTTCCAAAAATCATCCGCCCCTGCTCTCCACCCGAGATAACACTCACATTTTTCTCGATATCATGCTGAGAGAAGAGCAGTCGCCCAAGATAGCCACGTATCACCTGCTCATCATCGCCCTTCTGTTTCCACTGGCTCATCCACTCAAATAGGTTCATCTCCTGCTCAAACTCGTAGGCATGATCCTGTGCGTAGTAGCCAACATTGACATTCTCTGACCACTTCACGGTGCCGCTGTCGGGGTTAGCCCCACCATGCTCAATCCCCAACAGGGTACGTAGCAGGGTGGTCTTGCCAATGCCGTTGGGGCCAATAATGGCGATACGCTCCCCCACCTCAACCAACATATCCAAACCGCTAAACAGGGTCTCTCCATCGTACCCCTTACTGACCCCCTCCACATGCAGCGCATTACGAAACAGTTTCTTCTTCTGCTCAAAACGGATAAAGGGGTTTTGCCGGCTCGAGGGTTTAATCTCATCCAGTTTGATTTTATCGAGCTGTTTGGCCCGAGAGGTAGCCTGCTTGGCCTTGGATGCATTGGCAGAGAAGCGGCTGACAAAGGTCTGCAACTCAGCCATCTGTGCCTTCTTCTTGGCGTTGTTGTTGAGCATCTGATCACGCACCTGAGTGGAGGCGATCATGTACTCATCATAGTTTCCTGGATAGACCCGCAGCTCACCAAAATCAAGGTCTGCCATATGAGTGCAGACGCTATTGAGGAAGTGACGATCATGGGAGATGATCACCATGGTGGAGTTACGCTCGCTGATGATGTTCTCCAGCCAGCGAATCGTATTGATATCGAGGTTATTGGTGGGCTCGTCAAGCAGCAGGATATCAGGATCAGAGAAGAGCGCCTGTGCCAGCAGTACACGCAGTTTCCAACCCGGAGCTACCGCACTCATCGGACCGTCATGCTGCTCTACAGGGATCTCCAGCCCCAACAACAACTCACCCGCGCGTGACTCTGCCGTGTAGCCATCCATCTCAGCAAAGAGAACCTCTAGGTCTGCAACCTTCATCCCCTCCTCTTCACTCATCTCTGGCAAGCCATAGATGCGATCACGCTCACGCTTGATCTCCCACAACTCTTCGTGCCCCATAATGACGGTATCGATAACCGTAAACTCTTCATAGGCGAACTGGTCCTGTCGCAGCTTACCCAGTCGCTCATGGGGGTCGAGCATCACATTTCCAGCCGTGGGGACAAGATCCCCACCGAGGATCTTCATAAAGGTCGATTTACCACAACCATTGGCACCAATCAGGCCGAAGCGGTTGCCATTGCCGAATTTGACTGAGATGTTTTCAAACAGGGGCTTGGCCCCAAATTGCATAGTAATATTGGCTGTAGAGATCACAAGATATTCCAGAAAGATTGAACGCTATGGTGAATTAACTGTTTTTCGGCTCAACGCTAAAACGTCAGACCGCACAGCCGCCCATTATCGCATACCTGAGATCTTTTGATCTCCCTCTAGGCATTCAAATCAGCCGCTCTCAATTATGGCCCTGTTTTTGGCTCCTTCCCCATTTGAGGGGGAAGGTTGGGATGGGGGTGGGATGCATAATCAAGCACTTAACCCCCCATCCTAGCCCTCCCCCTGACAGGAGGAGGGGACTTAAAAACCATAATGAGAATTGCTGCATTCAAATTGTGATTTTTAGGGATTTGCAGTTGCTTCTCTGTGCTCAGACAAGCTCCCAGTAATGACTCTATTTAGAGATGAGGCTGCGGAGGTGGTTGATGGTCTGCACGTAAAGTTCCTCCCCCTTTTTACAGTCCATCTGCTCTTTGGTGTTCTGCTCAAAATTCTGATCACGCACAAGTGACTCAGCCGCCCTTACAACCCGATTTGAAAGGCTGCTTCGGACATTCTCTGGAAGCTTCAACGATTGAGTGTAAGCCCCATATGTCATACTGAGGTTTCCTACCGGAAGCTCACAGCCAAGAACAAAATCCATAGCAACCAATTGGCCCAAATGGTTTGCAAACTTCTCCATTGACTCCTGCATCTCAAGAGCGGCTTCCTTCTGTTCTTTTGAGTAGTTTTTTGGTTCTGCTACAACAGCAGTAGAGGTGAGGACTAGGGATAGGGTTAATAGTAAGTGCTTCATTGGGAGGGTACCGTAGATCTGTAGTGTAACTATTTTACTACATCTATTCGCCAAGTTGAGGAAGTGAGTACAGGGCTAAGGAACCTGCTAAGGGTGTCTCTAAGACAGCACTCTATCAAACTCAGTCAGCAAAACTTTGGTGAGTGCTGGTACCTCATCCACACGCTCTTCATCAATAGCAAACTGAAGAGCCTCCGCCATCTGGGATAATTCAGGGTAACCGAAGGAGACTGCGCTACCTTTAACTCTGTGAGCTACGGCTCTTACATCACTCCACACTTTATTTGAGAATGCCTCTGTAAGCTTATCCCTACTCTCAACCACGCCCTCTCTAAAGATTGCCATCAACTCATCATCGACCTCCTCCTCTGCCTGGGACGGTGGCTCAACGATTTTTTCCTGCCGTTGAAGTAGATGTTGTTTAAGTTCTCTTCTCAGCTCTGTTTTATCGATAGGTTTTCCTAAGAAGCCATCACAACCCGCCTCATTGAAGGCATCTCGGTGTTTTTGCATCACGTTTGCGGTCAGCGCAATGATGGGGAGGGTATGGCCCTGTTGACGCAGGGTACGGGTTGCCTCAATACCATCCATGACCGGCATCTGCATATCCATCAGGATCAGATCAAAATGGTTCTGGTTCACCTGATCAACAGCCTGCTGACCATCCACCACCGCGGTAACGGTCAAGCCAACAGACTCAAGGATACGTCGTTCAAGCAGTTGAAGCTCTGGGGTATCTTCAGCAATCAGTATATGGCCGCTTAACTGCTCATCTAGCAGAGACTCATTCGCATCCTCTTGTTGATCTCGTACAAAGATATCACTGGGCTGATAGGGAATCATCAACTCAAAAACAGAGCCAACCCCCTCTTCACTGGATACATCGATCTCTCCCCCCATCAGCTCGGCCAAGTTTATTGAGATAAAGAGACCCAGTCCACTTCCACCAAATCGGCGCCCAATAGAGCTATCGGCCTGCTCAAAACGGGTAAAGAGTCGGCTCATCACCTCTGGAGACATTCCAATCCCCTCGTCTTCAACCCGAAACTTAAGCTTTCCATCCGCTACTCTCGTAGTTACAGTGATACACCCTGTATCGGTAAATTTAATCGCATTACTCACTAGGTTGATCAAAATCTGCGCAATACGACTCGCATCTCCCATTAACAGCCGAGACTCCTGGTTGTTTTGCGTCACAATCCACTTCAGCCCTGCATCCTGAACACGCACAGAGAGCATACTTTGTAAATCTGCCAGAAGAGCTGCAAGGTTATAGGGTGCTTCATCAATGGTGAATTTTCCAGACTCAATCTTCGACATATCCAGAATGTCATTCACTAGGGCCAACTGGTTATGTCCTGCACTCTGAATGGCACGTAATACCTGTGAGGCCTCCTTCTGATCACACTCTGCACCGCCGCCGAGCCCTCCATCGATAAGAAATTCACTATTGCCAATAATGGAGGTGAGTGGGGTACGCAACTCATGGCTCATAGAGGCCAAAAACTCATCTTTGGCCTGACTCGCCTTGGTCAGTTCAGCCGTGCGTGTCTCAACCTGCTGTTCCAGCTCTTGATTGAAGGCATTCAAAGAAGCTCTGTTTCTCTCAATCAAGTTGGCAGAGTAATCCATCGCCTCCTCTAGAGTTAGCAGCTCATTGCCCGCCCCAGATGAGACGAAAGAGCTCCCCTCTCCCCCCATATGCTCCGCTTTATAGACCAGTTGCCTGATCTGGTTGGTGAAACGGGTTGTAAATATTCCGATAATCAACAGCACAAAGAGTGCAACAGAGGGAAGAATAAACCGGTAAATTCTCTTCTCGGTCTCTTGCACCTCGACAAAGTAGCGCTCTGGGTCTACCGAAACAATAAACGTCAGGCGCTGTCCCGGCAGCTCAACCTCTTCAGAGAAGTTTAGAAACCCCTCCCTCTCTTCACAACGCTGTTGATGAGAGGAGCTGAACAGTAGATTCCCACCATCCGATACCACACAAGCAGTCCCGATCTCAGCCATTACAAGATGCTGAAAGCGCTTCTGAAAAAATTCAGCGTGCAGATAGAAACGTAACACCCCCTGGTTTTTTCCACTGGAGATCTCTACCGGAACCCACCAAATCAGATCACTGTGGTCGTGATCGTTATCATGAGTAATAGCATGTTCTAAGCTGGCATCAACATGCGACTCTCTGATCACGGTTTTTCCATCACGTTGAGCCAATATCTCAACCACCTCTGGCTCTTGAGAACGATCAGAGAGGTTCCTACTGATCTCTGATTCAGAGACATGCAACTGTTCAGCCCCTTGCAAATTGAGATAGGTAATCTCACTAACCCCATTGCCTTGTTGAATCCAGTCGTAGAAGTAGAGCTCCAGTCGACGGAGTTCTTTCTTGACCGCTATCTCATTCATAATTAACTGGTTGTAACGCATATTTCTGAACGAGGGGAGCCTAGAGGCCTCCTCAAAACGCTGTGTTATATTGGTAAAGCTACGCTTTACCTCATTCACTCGCTGCTGCGCATCAATTTGAAATTGGTGCATGAGCTGCCGCTCCATCGCCAACTCGGTGTTTTGGAAAATCATCCAAGTAATGAGCGAGAGAGAGAGAGAGTATCCCTCCCCCCCCTAAGTAGAGTAGAAACCGAAACCGAATCGACACAACTATTGAGCCTGGGCTTTCCAGTCCGCTCTCACTTCATCCAACAGCTGAAGGTAGAGGTTTTTACGGGGCATGTGATCCCATAACAGCATTCGGTCGAAGTAGTCCGGCTCATTCAGGTGCAGCTCTATAATCTGTTCTCGGCTCAACAGCGGGAGCGTCTCTATGTTGGCGGGAGAGAGCCCGGTTATCTCGGCCATCTCCTTCTGGATCTCTGGACTGATCTGATGGTTGATGTATTGGTGAGCAATAACCTCATGTCGATGCACTCCATCTTTCCCGGTAGGCTCTTTCTCATAACCACTATGGCCCCGATCCGAAGCAATCATATAACTGTCGAACATCCCTACAGCCCCCTCTTTGGGGATGATCATCTTGAAGTTTTTGCCTTTGGCCTTGAGTTGGGCAGAAGGGTCATACCAGCCATTAAAGGCGACAACCTCTCCCTGCAGGGCGAGCTTGATCTCATCACCACCGCCCGCATAATAGGTAGCAGCCTGTCTGTTAAATTCCAGCAGCTTATCTTTGACCTGCTTCAGTTGAGGACGAGTCAGGTTGTAGACATTACTGTATCCCAATGAGAGTGCCGTGGTTCAGACCATGGAGATGTCATCCCACATCGAGACTTTCCCTTTATACTCTGGGTTCCAGAGCGCATTCCAGCTTGTAGGTGCAGTGACCAGATCTTGGTCATACATTAAGCCCGTTGGTCCCCAAGCCCAAGGCACCGCATAGACTTTGCTGTCAAACTGACTCCACTCCGAGTACTGGAGGCTGTCGTGCAGGTTGTTGTAGTGGGGGACTCTGGAGAGATCAATGGGGTTCACCAACCCCATGTTCCACAAAATCTCAATCCCCTCATTGGAGATCAGATAGACATCGACATGCTCTTCTGACTCTGCAATCGTCAGAATCTCATCCAGCGTACTTAGTGGGGCAAACTCAATCTTTACTCCGGTCCTCTCTTCAAAGCTGCGAAAACCGATGGTCTTGTTGGGGTGCTCTGGGTCACGATAGACATCCCAACCGGCAACCTTGATCACACTCTCTTCTGCTGCGACAGTCAATGACGGTACCAGTACCGTGAGCAGCAGGGTAAACAGCCACAAAATGTTAGATCGATGGGACACTCTTTCCTCTCCCTGTTATCCAAATAGTTGCGGTATATAGTACCAATAACGGAGGCCGTTACTGATCAATACCTCTCATTATTTTCTGCCAAAATCAGGCGTTCCTAAATTGGGTACAAGCATATACCGTACCTAATATAGGTGCAAATGATAAAGACAATAACAGCAGAAAAGTACCTAGGTCTGCTCTCTTGGCTTAAAGCCGAAAGAGAGGCAAAAGGGGTATCAATGAGACAACTTGCAGCTAAGATTAACCAACCTCACTCTTTCATCAACAAAATTGAGAGCGGTGAACGAAGATTGGATGTTTACGAATACGTTCAGTACTGTGCAGCATTAAAGATTGATCCATCACAAGGCCTTCATCTGCTCAAGTAACTAACTCAGGTAACCATGCAGCCAATTTTACCCCTGAAATTCAGCAGTAGACTCTCTAATAGAGACACCCGTTAGATAGAGGCTACCCTTCTTCTTGAGGTAGAATAGCCAGCCCTACGAGAGTGCACCGACCTCTGTTGATATCTCTCGTTTCACCTTTAGTTCAGAATATCCTCCATGAGCCTCCTCCAACTACAAGATATCCAACTCGCCTATGGCGATCTTCCACTGCTCGACCACGCCAACTTGGTCATCGAAAAGGGGGAGCGACTCTGCTTGGTCGGGCGTAATGGCACCGGAAAGTCCACTCTACTGAAGGTAATTGCCGGAGAGGCGATCCCCGAGGATGGCAAGATCGAGCGCGGCAACACCCGCATCTCCCGCCTTAAGCAGGAGGTTCCTAAAGGGACGCATGGCACCATCTATGATGTAACCGCCGAAGGGGTGGGCGAGATTGGCACCTTGATTGCTGATTACCACCACCTCATCCTGCAGATGGCAACCGACCACAGCGATGCCATCATGAACAAGATGGCTGCAGTACAACAGAAGATTGAGGCCGCCGATGGCTGGTCCATTCAACAACAGATTGAGACCACCCTATCGAAGATGGGGCTGGAGCCAGAGGAGGAGTTCTCCAGCCTCTCTGGAGGGATGAAGCGCCGCGTACTGCTGGCACAGGCACTGGTGCAGAGCCCTGACCTCCTGCTATTGGATGAGCCCACCAACCACCTCGATATTGAGTCGATTCAATGGTTGGAGGACTTCCTCATCAACAGCCAGACCACCCTACTCTTCATCACCCATGATCGCCAGTTCCTGCGCCGCCTTGCCACCCGCATCATCGAACTGGACCGTGGTATCCTCACCGATTGGCCCGGAAATTATGACAGCTATTTGCAGCTCAAGGAGCAGGCGCTGGAGGAGGAGTCACGCAACAACGCCCTCTTCGACAAAAAGCTGGCTCAGGAGGAGGTGTGGATTCGTCAAGGAATCAAGGCACGTCGCACCCGCAACGAGGGGCGTGTACGTGCACTGAAAAAGTTACGTCAAGAGCGCAGCGAACGCCGTAACCGCAGTGGCAATGTGGTGATGGCGACACAACAGAGTGATGCCTCAGGTAAAAAGGTGATCCGTGCTAAAGAGATCACCCACAGCTATGATGGGCAGAGACTGGTGAATAACCTCTCTCTGAAGATTCAACGTGGGGATCGCATCGGCATCATCGGCCCCAATGGGGTTGGCAAAAGTACCCTGTTGCGCATCCTGCTGGGAGAGACCGAGCCACAACAAGGTTCAGTAGTACACGGTACAAAACTGCAAGTGGCCTATTTCGACCAACTGAGAAATCAGCTCAACGAAGAGCTTAGTGTTCAGGATAACGTTGCCGATGGTAGCGATAACGTAGTCCTCAATGGCCGAAGCAAACACGTCATCAGCTACCTGCAGGATTTTCTCTTCTCCCCACAGCGTGCTCGCAGTCCAGTCAGTACCCTCTCTGGTGGAGAGCGTAACCGTCTTCTGCTGGCCCGCCTCTTCTCCAAACCCGCCAACCTGCTGGTGATGGATGAGCCCACCAATGATCTGGACGTGGAGACGCTGGAGCTACTGGAGGAGCTGCTGCTGGAGTATGAGGGGACACTGCTGCTGGTGAGCCATGACCGCGCCTTCGTCAACAACGTAGTGACCAGCACACTGGTATTTGAGGGTGAGGGCACCATCAATGAATACGTGGGCGGCTATGATGACTGGGTTCGCCAACGCAAGGAAGAGGCCCCCAAAATAGCAACCAGTGCCAACAAGCCCCCACCCACAAGCGTTCAGAAGCCAGCCCAGAAGAAGTTAAGCTACAAAGAGCGACTGGAGCTGGAGGCACTACCCAAAAAGATTGAACAGATGGAGGCCGAACAGGAGCAACTACACCAAAAGCTGGCCGACCCTAGCTTTTATCAGAGTGACGCGGATGCGGTAACCACCACCACAGAGCAGTTGAAAAACCTCGAACAACAGCTAAGTGAGTGCTATGCTCGCTGGGAACAGTTAGAGGAGGCTGAGAATGGGTAGCAGTGAAGAGAGAGTGGATGAACTGGAGAGCCGTCTCGCCTTTCAGGATGAACATATCCAACAGCTCAACGATATCATTACCAAGCTACAGTTAGAGGTGATGACCCTCAATCAACGTATGACGCACTCAGAAATGCGGCTACAGGAGATGACCCCCTCACTGTTAAAGCCACTATCCGAAGAGGCACCACCGCCCCACTATTGAGTGATACACGCTCCCTTTGTTGGAGGAGAGGAGCTTCACTGTAAGAACTTATGCAACCATTTATACAAACTGACCATATAAAACTGGAGGAGAGTTGGAAGCGGGTACTACTACCTGAGTTTGAACAACCCTATATGGTTCAGCTGCGTCAGTTTTTGCTACAGCGAAAACAGCAAGGGGCTACGCTATTCCCACCCACTAGTCAGTGGTTCAACGCCTTTGATCACACCCCATTTGAACAGGTCAAAGTGGTGATTATTGGGCAAGATCCTTACCACAACCCCGGTCAGGCCCACGGGCTCTGCTTTTCTGTGCAACCGGGCGTAAAGGCTCCCCCCTCTCTTATTAACATCTATAAAGAGCTGGAGAGTGATCTGGGAATCCAGAACCAACTGGGGACACTCACCCCATGGGCCGATCAAGGGGTGCTACTACTCAATGCGGTACTCACGGTTGAGGCCAACAGTGCGGGTGCTCACCAAGGCAAAGGGTGGGAACAGTTTACCGATGCTGCAATCGATCATCTTAACCGTGAGCGGGAACACTTGGTATTTATCCTCTGGGGAAGTTATGCTCAGAAAAAGGGGGCACGTATTGATAACCAGCGCCATCACGTAATTCGCTCCCCCCACCCTTCACCACTCTCTGCATACCGTGGGTTCTTCGGTAGCCGTCCCTTCTCTCAGTGTAACGGGTACCTGAGCGAACACAATATCTCCCCAATCAACTGGCAGTTATGAGCCGTTCAGCACTACGTTGGGGGATTCTCAGTGCGGTACTCGCCACGTTGATCTGGTCGTGGAACTTTATCATCGCCCGTAGTTTGATCGACAGTACGCCTCCTGTCACCCTCGCCTTTCTACGTTGGTCGACCGCTATACTGTTGCTGCTTCCCTTTACTTGGCGTTCAGTGCGCCAAAGCTGGCCCTTGGCCCGGTCTAACCTGCGCTATTTACTGATCACCGCACTGTTGGGAGTTACCCTCTTCAATACGCTGATCTACATCGGCAGCCAGACCACCTCTGCTCTGAATCTATCGCTGATCTCCATCACCTTTCCGGTGTTTATTGTGATCTTCTCCGCACTATTCCTAGGAAGGCCCATCACCCTGCGCCGCACGGTTGGGATTGCATGGGTACTGGTTGGTATCCTCTTCCTCACCACCAATGGTGCGCCCATGCAGCTACTGCAACAGCCACTGACTGAGGGAGACCTATGGATGTTGGTGGCTGCCATACTGTTTGCTATCTACAGCATTCTGGTTCGCTACAAGCCGAAGGGGTTGAGTAACCGCGCCTTTCTCAGCTACACCTTTCTACTGGGGTGGACACTATTAACCCCATGGATGATTTGGGAGCAGACACAGGTCCCCTGGCCCGAGATCACCACCACTACCGCAGGTGGAGTTCTCTACCTGGGGCTCTTCACCTCAATTGCCTCTTACTTCTTCTGGACCCACGCAGTAGACCGCATCGGCCCCTCCAATGCAGGGATGATCTACTACACCCTGCCACTGTTTAGTGGAGTTGAGGCGTGGCTGGTATTGGGTGAACCGATCACCCTGATTCATCTACTTAGCGCGGTGGCAATCATCACAGGTATTCTCCTCTCTAGCGAATACCAGCACTCAAACGGCGACACTAAAGAGAACACTAAAGAGAATACTAAAGGCCCACTCTAAACAGATCTACCACGAGGCCGGATCATTAGAGGCCATAGTATTGAGCTGCTCTTGAGCCTGCGCCAATTTGGCATGGGTCTCATCACGACGCCCTGCATCTGCCAGTGGACGATTCGGTCGTTTTGGTGCATCCAAGGCATGACGTAGCACGGTTACCGCCTCTTTATAGCGCCTCTGGTCGATCAAGAAATCCCCATAGAAGTAGTTGGGGTCAATCCCATTTGGGTTAATCTCCAATGCCCTCTTCAGATAAACCTCTGCCTTATCATCATCACCAAACCCGATAGGCCAACCCGGAACTTGGTAGTAGAGGCTACCCAAACTGGTATAGACAGAGCCATTCAATGCATGGGGATTGATCTGCTCTGCCTGCTGTAGTCGCTCTCTCGCCTCTGCTACCAAGGTTAATGCGCTCAGTCCCCCTTTTGCTCCTGCGTAGGTGCTGAGGATAATCCCCTCCCACACCAGTGGCTCTGCATGTTTAGGGTATTGTGTCGTTAGTGCATGAGCCCGCTGGGATAGAATCTCAAAGGCAGCCTCTTGCTCACTCTCTGAGCCTTGATAGAGAATCATCGCCCACTCTCTCTGCAGCTGCTGTACGCTACGCTCCATGGAGTCTGCAGCCAAAACCGATCCCATCACACTGAACATTGCCAGCCCCACTACTATTTTTCTCAACATCTCGATTCTCCTGACTATTTTAGATATCTCTTTGCAATCTGGTTCTGCCCCTTGAGGGCCATATCGACGAGACGTGGAAAGAGGTTGTTAATACGCACAAATAGCTTCTCTGGGAAGCCCAGATAGCGCTCTTTTTTTCCATGCTCCAGTGCACTAATCAATTGCCGTGCAACCTCCTGTGGAGAGTCCATCTCTGTATCTGTAGCCAGACACATCTCCATCATCCGCTCTGAATTAAATGGGGTGGATACCGCTCTTGGGGCAATATAGGTCACCTCAACCCCGGTATCGACCAGCTCTCGCCGTAGCGCTTCACTGAAGCCGCGTAGTGCATACTTGGTACTGGAGTAGGTGGTAAACCAAGCAAATGCGATAGAGCCAAAGATCGACCCCACATTGACAATATTCCCAGACCCTTGCTCTACCATCTCTGGAAGCAGCAGACGACTCAGCTGCATAGGAGCGATCACATTGGACTGAAACAGCTGCTCTGTGGTCTCCAGTGACTCTTCAGAAAACTCAGTAAAACTCATCGCACCAGCAAGATTAATGAGGATATCCACTCCCCCCATAGCACCATGGGCAAACTCAACAATATGTTGTCGCTGCGACTCTACGGATACATCTGCTGAGACAGAAAAAACGCCTCGATCAGAACCATACCCTTCGGACTTAAGGCTCTTTTCCAGAATAGAGAGGCTCACTTGATTTCGCCCGACCAGCAGCACCCATGTCCCTTTAGCCACCAAGGCTTGAGCAACTTCTTGCCCAATCCCTCCGGTTGCTCCAGTCAATATGACTTTTTTTCCACCTAGGTTCATGAGAGGCTCCGAAATATTCCACCATAAAGGCGGTACATCACCTTGGCACAGTGGATGATGGCATTTTGATCTTCAACCAACTCCAAACGGTTCATCAACCGTTCATAAAAATCGACATGCTCAATATCAAGAGAGCCATGTGAACGCAGGTAACTGAACGCCTCTTTGGGTAGCTCCAGTGTTGTCTCTATCGCATCTGCCGCACGCACCGCAAGCTCTACACTGGTCCCCTCCAGTACCAGCACCATACCAAAGAATCCCACTGGATTACGGCGCTGAATCGTATCCCAAGCATAAGAGACCATCAGCTCAGTCTCAATATTAGGGGTACCGTATCGCACCGCCTCTTTGTCTTCACCCAGTGCAGCAATATCATTGAGAATCCACTCTTGATGCCCCATCTCCTCTTCAATGTACTCCCCCACCGCCTCTCGTAGCCACTCCAGACGCTCCGGCAGCTGTGAGCCACACGCCATCAACAGTGGTGTGGTGTGCTTAACGTGATGATAGGCCTGCTTAAGAAAAGAGAGATAGAGTTCCTCACTGAGTTCACCAGCAACGGCCTGATGCAGTAGTGGTATAGAGAGGAAGGCGTTGCGCTCTTGCTCTGTCTCTTGCAACAAGCGTTGGTAAAAGGTACTCATACAACTTCTCCATGAGTCCGTTTTGACTCGATTTTATACTTAGATTGATAGTGCGCTTCAATACGCGCCCCATATTGCGCCCAGATGGCTGCTCTTCGTGGGCGGGCCGTCCCCGTCCATTGACCATTGCCAGTAGTGAAAGCCTCATCAGCCAATATCCAACCCCCCACCTGTGCATAATCAGGCAAGCTACGATTAACCTCGGCCACCCGCTGTGCCACATCAGTACCCGCTGTAGCTACTACCACTGCCAAGTTTGATGGTTTTCCATTGCCAAACAGTGCTGCTTGCAAGATACCCGGCTGGACCACCAGCTCACGCTCTACCCACTCTGGTGCAACATTACGTCCATAGGCGGTGGTCAACAGGCTCTTTTTGCGCCCCTTAAGAGTCAGGAACCCGGCATCATCAAGCGTTCCTAGATCACCCGTAGGCAGGTAGCCTGACTCATCTAGCACAGTGGCATCGCCCCCCAGATAACCATTAAACAGGCTTCCCCGCACCCACACTTCACCATCCTCTGCAATCTTCAGTTCAATATGGGGCAGTGGACGTCCGACACTCCCCACCCTATTCTCATTAGGGGCATTAAAGGCGACTACAGAGGTGGATTCAGAGAGTCCATACCCTTCATAGATGGGAAAGCCCAACTCCAGCGCACATTGCAGCAGGGTTTCAGAGATTGGAGCGCCGCCCACAGCAGCAAAACGCAGGGTATGCCTGACTTCGGTACCCAGATCTGCCAGAGTCACCAATAGCTGAACCATTTGGGGAATCAGGATCGTTGTGGTGGGCTGTTGCCGCTCAAACTGCTGTATAAACTGAGCCGTATCAATACCACTGGCCCCACGCAAGCCGATCTGATTCTGAGGCAGTAACACCACCGTTGCTCCACTCACCAGCGACACATAGAGCCCCCCCACATTTTCTAACAGTGTGGTCAGTGGTAACACGCTCAGGTGACGATCATCTGCTGTCACAGCGGTACGCAGAGCAATCGAGCGCACCACATCAACAATTGCTTTGGCACCAACACAGACCCCTTTGGGTTCTCCTGTGGTACCAGAGGTATAGGTGATCTTGACTGTATGAAGTGCCCCCCAATTTTTGGACACAAAGTTAAGACAATTTTTTGTGCATAATTACCCCTCAAAAAGGAGCATAAAAAATGGCCGCAAAACGTAAAAGACACACCCCTGAATTCAAGACAAAAGTC
>Ga0209249_1001324_pt1 | contig 24420 bp, 20 predicted proteins | sample SaaInlV_200m_DNA_4_FD_184653 | JGI IMG/M metagenome (GOLD analysis project Ga0209249, IMG submission 184653) | Marine microbial communities from expanding oxygen minimum zones in the Saanich Inlet - SI037_S3LV_200m_DNA (SPAdes) (version 2) | ecosystem: Environmental > Aquatic > Marine >...
TTCCTGCAAAGCTTCCAAAACTACTTTGGTCTTGAATCCCGATGTGTACTTTTTTCTCTTTTTCATTTCAACAAGTTTATTAAAAATTATCATTTAACTTGTTGTCTAAATATTGGGGTGTATTATAAAAAGAATGGTGTCACGACTTGGGCACGAGGTAATAGAAGCAGGGGGCGGAGCATTAGGTTTAGAAAAAATTGGCGAAACAAACCCCGATTGTATAATTTGCGATCTTTTAATGCCAGAGGTTAGTGGATTTATGGTGTTGGAAGAATTACAAAAAAAAGGCAATACTATCCCTGTAATTATTTTAACTGCCGATATTCAGGATTCCGTGCGCGAAACCTGCTTGTCGCTTGGGGCTAGAGTTGTACTTAACAAACCCCCAAAAGATGTGATTTTGGGAGAAGCAATCAATAATTATTTAAATCTATAATTTAATTTATACCTATGGGGTTTTCAGATGATCAAATCAAACTTTTAAGGGAAATCATCAACGGTGGTGTTGTTAGGGCGGGTGATATACTCAACGAAATGGTTGATTCAAAAATCAAACTCGAAATCCCAAAACTTAATATTTTTGAGGGGAAATCAATTTCAAACACCAAAGAATTAAAAGAGAGTGGTATTAGTTCAATTGTTCGTTTAGACTTTTCGGGTTCCATCGAAGGTTCATCGTTGCTTGTATTCCCTTATCAAAGTGCCATGAAATTTGTGTCCGGACTTACAGGGGAAGATGCTGGTTCCGAGGGATTTGGCATGCTTTTAGAAGAAGCCGTTACCGAAATTGGCAACATCGTTTTGAATAATGTTATGGGATCAATTACCAATGCAATTAACTGCACGGTAAATTACGAAGTGCCAATTTTTAAAAATGAGGAAATTTCAGAAATTTTAAAAATGGAAATTGCTAATTTTAAAACATCGATATTAAAGGCAGAAACAAAGTTTTATATCGAAGAAATCCAGGTAGAAGGTGAGATATTCGTATTTTTAAATTATGAGGCAACAAATGAAATCCTGCTCATCCAAACATCAAAATAATAAAATGTAAAATGAAGGTGCTGGAGAAGACAATTTAAATATAAAAATAATGGAACTAACTGATATGCAAATCGATGCACTTACCGAAATCATTAATATTGGTGTAGGCAAGGCAGCGGGCGTTTTAAACGAAATGGTTGAATCGCCCATAAACCTCAATGTTCCATATATTAAGATTTTGTCGCGCGAAGATATGAAAACCGAAGTGAAACGATTTGGGATAGAGAACTTATCTGCCGTAAAAATGAACTTTAAAGGTTCGCTCGATGGCACTTCAGCTTTAGTTTTTCCTACAAAAAGTGCCTCCGATTTAGTCTCCATGCTTGTTGGCGAAGAAATTGAATCGGATGATTTGGATACGGTCAGGTCGGGGACCCTGGCCGAGATTGGCAATATTGTTTTAAATGGGGTAGTTGGTTCCATCGGAAATTTGCTGCAAAGGCAATTAGATTATTCTGTTCCAAATTATGTAGAAGCAAGCATGGACAGGCTTGTTTTTTCTAGCCAATCGGATGCTAATTTTGCCCTTCTTCTTGCAAATACGCGGTTCAATATCGAAAAATTAAATATAAGTGGGGACATTTTCCTGGTTTTCGAACTTGCATCTTTTGATATATTAATGGGAGCTATAGATGAGTTGATGGGTTAAAAACAAATTATTTTGGAAGAACATAAAAAAATAGAAGAAAGGTTTGAGGCATTAAACCAGGTTCCTATCGGAATGTTTGTGCTCAGGGAAGACTTTGTTATTTTGTTTTGGAACCAATGTATTGCAGACTGGTCGGGGATATCGCAGGAGGCCATTGTTGGGGATGTTATTTTTGATAAATTCCCCGATTTAAACAAACCAAAATATACAAGCCGGATAAAAATGATTTTTGAAGGCGGGGCCCCCACAATTTTATCGTCGCAGTTGCACCGCTATATTATACCTTGCTTATTACCCGACGAAAGCTATCGTTTTCAACATACTACAGTTACATCGATTCCGGCAAACGATGGAAAAACCAACTATGCACTGTTTGCCATTGAAGATGTAACCGACCTGACCAAAAGAATCAGGGAATCTCAGAATTTGCATAAAATGGCTTTGGAAGAAGTGGCAACAAGAAAAAAGGCAGAGAACGAATTAAATGCCGCAGTTAAAGAACTTCTTTCGTTTTCATATACCGTATCGCACGATTTAAAAACCCCATTAAGGGGAATATTGGGTTATACTCACGAATTAAATAAAAAACACAGGGAAAATTTAAGCGAGCGTGGAAAATTTTGTACCGATCAAATTAAGAATGCTGCTCAAAACCTGAATGGGCTTATCGACGAATTACTTAAATACTCGAGGGTAGGTGGGCAGCAAGTGAGTTTTACAAACATTTCAATGCGCAAGATAATCGATACATTAATATCAGAACGAAATCAACTTATTGAAGAAAAAGGGGTTATTATAGAAACAGATATTTCATTCGATAATATAATTACCTGGGGGACAGGAGTTATACTTATGCTTTCGAATATTATCGACAACGCCATTAAATATAGCAGCAATGAGAATCCTCCTATTATAAAAGTTATTGGAGTTGAACATGCCGGGCATTACTCTCTAACAGTTATCGACAATGGAATTGGTTTTAACATGAAATACCAAAATAAAATGTACGGGCTGTTTAACCGGCTTGTTGGCGATCATGAATTTGAAGGTACCGGGGCCGGGCTTGCCATTGTTAAAAAAATACTCGATAAATTGGGTGGCAAAATATGGGCAGAATCTGAACTTGGGAAGGGGGCAAGTTTTTTTGTAGAAATACCTAAAACAGAAATTCCAATAATTGATAAAAAAGGAGAATCAAACTAGTGCTTCATAATTAGTGAAAATAAAAATATGATTTCAACCGAAAAAAAATTGCAACTAATCAAACATCCAACCAGGCCAATATTGTTGATAGAAGATAATTATATGGATGTAGATCTTACTACCCAGGCATTTATCGACAACGGGGTAACAAACCCGGTAATTGTTTGCCGCGATGGGGAAGAGGCTTTAAGTTTTATAAATTCACACAAAAGCGTAGAAAACATCGATTTTCCACAATTGGTTTTACTCGATCTCCGATTGCCAAAAGTCGATGGTTTGGATATTCTTGCCGAGGCACGAAAAATCCCGGCATGGAAAAAAATACCTTTCGTAATTATGACAACTTCGCAAGAAATTAGCGATATGAATTCTGCCTACGATTTAGGGGCAAATTCTTATGTTGTAAAACCTATCGACTTTGATTCCTTTGCCGATGTAATTAAAAATATTCAGGTGTACTGGTTGTTTACAAATGTTTCTCCTATTTCGGAAATGAAAATGTAATAGCGAATTTAATTACGATTTTTGTAATGAAAAAGATCAGATTATTATATGTTGAAGATTCACCCTTCGATTCTGATTTGGTAAAAGTTCATTTCGAAGAAAATGCCCCCGATTTTATAATTGATATTGTTGACACAGGAGAAAAATGTTTTATAAAGCTAAAAGAAAATGACTACGATATTTTATTGTTAGACAATAAATTACCCGATATAAACGGAATTAATATTTTAAAACAACTTGTTAACAACGGGGTGTCATTTCCTATTGTGTTGTTAACAACCGAAGGCGATGACGATGTTTATATTAATGCGCTCAGGTTAGGTGCCTCCGATTATATTGAAAAAACACAAGATTATATTGAAAACCTCGACACCGATTTAAGGATAATTTATGACTCATCGGTTTATAAAAAAGACTTAGATGCTGAAGTTTCGCTGTCATCAATTAAAGTACTTTACGTTGAGCATAGCGAAACTGACATTGATCTTGCAATCAGGTTTTTCGAAGAAAATGCCCCCGAAATAAAAATACTGGTTTCGGAAGACACAGAGAAGGCTTTGGATTTAATTAGGCAACGAAAAGATATCGACCTGGTTTTAAGCGACATGAACATGCTTACAATTGATGGTTTAGAATTTTTCAAGAATGCTATTTCGAAGAACATTAAATTACCTTTTGTTTTTATTACCGGAAATATGGATGAACAAAAGGCAGTTGATGTTATAAAATTAGGTGCGTACGATTATGTGCTTAAACAAGAGGGTTATTTAAAAAAGCTACCCGAAATAATAAAACGTGCAGTAGGTGAATTTCGCGAAGATGAAAAGAGATTGTTCCTAAATTCGCAATTGAACAGGTTAGCCGTTTCCTTAGAGCAAAAAGTAAAAAACCGCACCATTACCTTGATGTCGGAAATTGAAGAAAGGAGGGCGAAAGAAAAACAACTTAAAGAAAGCCTTGAATTTAACCAGTCCCTACTCAGTATTATTCCTTTCGGGATCAGCATCGTCGATCAACAGGGCAATATCTTATTTTTCAATAAACAAATGGAGCTGCTTATGGGTAAAAAGGCAGTGGGTAAAAAGTGTTGGGAAATCTACTGCGACAATAATCAGCAGTGTAAATATTGCCCCTTATCGAACCCTATCGAAATTGGGAAAACAAATGTGTTGGAAACAGCAGGTTTATTAGGTGGGCGAAAAATTGAAATTACCCACACCGGAATGATGTTCCGCGGACAGAAAGCCATTATGGAAGTGTTTCATGATATTACTGAACGCAAACGTGTGGAAGAAGATTTAATAAGTACCCTCGATAAAGCCAACGAAGCAAATCGCTTAAAATCTGTTTTCCTTGCTAATATGAGCCACGAAATACGCACCCCAATGAATGGTATTATTGGTTTTTCGGATTTGCTTAAAGAAACCGGGCTTAGGCGCGAAGAGCAAAATTCTTATATAAATATTATTGAAAAAAGTGGGGAACGAATGCTCGAAACCATCAACGATATTATAGATGTTTCAAAAATAGAAGCCGGGCAGATAAATGTTTCCCTCTCGTTGGTAAATATCAAGGAACAAATCGAAGAGGTTTATAATTTTTTTAAACCCGAAACACAGAAAAAAGGGCTTCAGTTTATTGTCAATATTGATTTAGCCCCTCACGAAACTATTATTAAATCGGATCGTGAAAAAATTTATGGCGTTCTTTCAAACCTTATAACAAATGCAATTAAATATACACCCGATGGGAGCATAGAAATAAGATGTTCTAAAAAGGGCGACAACATTGAACTTAGTGTAAAAGATACAGGAATGGGCATTCCCGCCGATAAACAAAAAACGATTTTTGAACGTTTTGCCCAGCCTGAAATTAAAGACAGGGAAGCTTACGAAGGTTGGGGCCTTGGTTTGTTTATAACAAAAGCCTATTTAGATTTACTTGGTGGTAAAATATGGATGGAATCTGATGAAGGACGGGGATCGCAATTTTATTTTTTAATCCCGGCTAATCGCGAAAAAGTTAAATCGATCATAAAAAAAACCGAAAAGAAACCATTAACCCAAATTATGAATATATCGAAAAAACTAAAAGTCCTAATTGCCGAAGACGATCAATCTGCTGATTATTATCTCAGCATTTTAATGGAGGAATTAAACTTCGAAATTTTTCATGCAAAAACAGGATTGGAAGCATTAGAAACCTGCCGAAAAATGGACGGCCTCGATTTAATACTAATGGATATTAAAATGCCCGTAATGGATGGGTACAATACCACAAAACAGATAAGGAAATTTAATAATGAAGTGGTTATTGTTGCACAAACAGCATACGCATTAATCGGCGACAGGGAAAAAGCTATTGAAGCAGGTTGCGATGATTATATTTCGAAACCATTAAACAAAGTTGAACTGTTTGAAATTATTGCAAAACATTTTAACAATAGTTAGCAAAACAAGGAGTGGTAATATTACCACAAGTAGAATAATACCATTAGCAAGCTCAATTAGTATCAGTAAAATCAATCGATAGAAAAAAATAAAAGCATGAAAAAAATAAGACTTTTATATGTTGAAGATTCACATTTCGACAGAGATTTGGTGAAAGTGCATTTTGAAGAAAATGCACCCGATTTTAAACTCGAAATTGTTGAAACCGGGGAGCAGTGTTTCGAAAAACTAAAAACAAACGAATACGATATCCTGTTGTTAGACAATGTACTGCCCGACATTAATGGAATCGACATACTAAAAAAACTTGTGAACAAGCAAGTTAATTACCCCATTGTAATATTAACAGTTGAAGGTGATGAAAATGCTTTGTTAGATGCACTCAGATTAGGTGCCTCAGATTATATCCAAAAAACCCAGGATTATCTTTCTAACCTCGATAAAGATTTAAGGGTTATTTACAACTCTTATAATTATCAAAAAGATATTGAAATAAAAACTGTAACATCAAAAATTAAAATTCTCTACGTCGAGCATAACAAATTCGATATTGCATTAACCCAGGATTATTTCAGCGAATACGTCCCTGGAATTGAGATAGAATTAACGGAAAGTACCGAAGAGGCACTTATAATTCTTAGGACGAGGAAAGATATCGATCTTGTATTATGCGATATGAATATGCCTTTTATCGATGGCCTGGCATTTTTTAAAGAAACCAGGTTAATACGAATCGACCTCCCATTTGTTTTTATAACCGGTGAAATAAATGAAGAAAAGGCGGTTCCTGTTTTGAAACTGGGTGCCTACGACTATGTTTTAAAGCGTGACAATTATTTGCAAAAACTCCCTGCCATTATTAAGAATGCGGTTATTAAATTCCGGCTTTCTAAGAGGGAAAAAATGCTAAGTGCAAAATTGAATAAATTAACCGATTCTTTAGAAAAAAAGGTACAGACAAGAACCCTGACTTTAGTAAAAGAAGTTGAAGAACGTAAGGCAAAAGAGAAAGCACTACAGAAAAGCGAAAAATTGTTGCAACAAAGTGAAAGGAGGCTAAAAGAAGCGCAACGCCTTGCAAAATTAGGAAATTGGGAATTAGATTTGAGCACAAATTTACTTTTTTGGTCCGAGGAAATTTATTCGATTTTTGAGTTGGATTCAAAGTCGTTTAAGCCTTCGTATGAGTTTTTTCTCGATATGATCCATCCCGACGACCGTGAGAATGTTGACAAAACCTTTTTACAATCGGTAAAAAATAAAACTGCTTACAAAGTTACACACCGAATAATAACAAAGAGCGGAACCTTAAAATATTTATATGAACATTGCGAAACTTTTTATGATGATTCGGGCAAAGCGATTAAATCGGTAGGTTCGGTGCAGGATGTCACTGAGCAAAAGAATTACGAAAACAAATTAAAGTCAGCCCTTCACAAAGCAACCGAATCGGACCGTTTGAAATCGGCATTTTTGGCCACAATGTCGCATGAATTACGAACGCCACTAAATGCCATTATTGGTTTTTCAGAATTTTTAGATGAAAGTTGCACTCACAAAGAAACTAAAAAATTTGGTGAAGTAATTAATACCAGCGGTCATCGTCTGTTAAATATTGTTGAAGATCTTTTAGATATCACCCTAATTGAGGCGGGTGTAGTAAATATCTTAAGGGAAGTAATATCGTTGCCTTCATTTCTAAATGACATTCACCGTTTAATAATAACCGAACAACAAATAGCCGATAAAGATAAGCTCGAAATAAATCTGAAGATCCCTGCTGAATTTAGTGGATTGGACTTTTACTCCGATCAATCGAAACTAAAACAAATAATATTAAACCTTGTTAAAAACGCATTGAAGTTTACAATTGAAGGGTACATTAATTATGGATTTACCGTAGATGAAATCGACAATAAAACAATGCTTAAATTTTATGTCGAGGACAGCGGTATCGGAATCCCCGAAGAAAAACGAGAATTTATTTTCGATTCCTTCAGGCAGGCCGACGATTCGCATACAAGAGAATATGGCGGGGTTGGAATAGGCCTGTCGATATCAAAAAAAATCACAGAACTTCTTGGCGGTAAAATATGGTTTGAAACTGAAGTCGCAAAAGGGACTACTTTCTTTTTTACAATCCCTTTAAAAGAAGTTAATGAAATTAGCGGAAAAGATACTAATGGGGAAGCAGGGGAAAGTAAGCTTGCAAAAAAAATAGTCCTTGTTGTTGAAGACGATGAAGCAAGTTACAAATTTCTTGATGTAATGCTTTCGAAATTGGGGATGAATATAATTTGGGCTAAAAATGCAGCCGGGGCAATTAAATCTTGTAACGAAAATACTGATATCAGTTTGGTATTAATGGATGTCAACTTGCCGGAAATGAATGGGTTTGATGCAACAAGAGAAATTAAAAAATCCCGCCCCGATTTACCGGTAATTGCTCAAACTGCTTACGCCTTGACTGGCGACAGGGAAAAATCGATTGCTGCAGGATGCCACGATTATATTACAAAACCAATAAATCAAAACCTTCTGATTGAATTAATTAAAAAAACAATTTAACCCCTGGAAATTAATATCATCCAATGTCGTGTAGTTAGTAAAATCAGACTTCGACTACGCTACCAATGACAGATGTATTATTTAGACCCTGAATCCGTCAGCTGACGGACAGGGTGCCGTTCTTAACTTACTTTTGTACTAAATGTTTAGTCGTCATGCTGTCCGTCAGCTGACGGATTCAGCATCTCTGTCATTATCTCATTATGCCTGATAAAATTAGGTGAACTCTCGCAATGACGGACATTTTGGCTTTTTGGAGTAGGCTCAATATTCAAATTTTAACTATTCCTTATTATGTTTAAAGCAATTTATAATTTTGATATTGATTTTTGTGATTTAATTGTAATTTGGTAATTGTCATTTGTCATTTTCTGCAAAAAAACACAGCTTGCCCCGTTTTATCGGGGAATATTAGAAATAAGTTACTAACTATTAACCTAAATGAGAATAAAAGATACTATCGAAAAAGTACCCGGTGGAATGATGGTTATACCATTAATTATGGGTGCTTTGATAAATACAATTTACCCGCAGATATTGGAGATCGGCGGGTTTACAACCGCAATTGCCAGGGGGTCTAATGCAATTCTTGGTGTGTTCCTGTTTTGTATGGGGGCAAGTATGGAATTTAAAACTGCACCAAAAGCATTAAAAGTAGGTTTGGTACAAACTCTTTCGAAATTGCTTGTTGGAGTCGTATTAGGATTGCTGGTTTCTAAACTTTTTGGTGACAACGGTTTTTTGGGTTTGTCTTCTTTAGCAGTTATTGCAGCTTTAACAAATACAAACGGCGGTTTATATACAGCTTTAACTGCTGAATTCGGCAATAAATCGGAAGTTGGTGCAATAGCAATAATTTCAATTAATGATGGCCCTTTTCTAACTATGATTGCACTTGGAACTGCAGGAATTGCAACCATACCATTTATGGCACTTTTAGGAGTTGTTCTACCCATTGCTTTAGGAATGATTCTTGGAAACCTGGATCCTAAAATGCGCAAATTCCTTGCAGGTGCCGGCGCGGCAATGATTCCGTTTTTTGCTTTTTCGCTGGGATGTGGTATTAATATGGAAATGATTTATAAAGCCGGCCTCCCTGGAATTATATTGGGATTGGTAACTGTACTTATTGGTGGTTTTATTAATATTTCTGCCGATAAAGCTTCTGGCGGAACGGGAGTTGCCGGAGCTGCTAATTCAAGTACTGCGGGTAATGCAGTTGCAACGCCCGCTGCCGTTGCTTTGGTTGATCCTTCGTTGAGTGCAATTGCTGCAATTGCTGCCCCACAAGTGGCGGCTTCTACAATTACTACTGCTTTATTAGTGCCGGTGCTAACAACAATAATGGCCAAACGAAATAAAAACGGGAACTTCAAAAGAATAATAAATTAAACGAAGTTATTACCACAAAATAGAATAGTTATGAAAGAATCAATTCACAAATATGCGAAAATTGGCCTAATACATTTTATGGCCTACCCTTCAACAATTAAAGGCGAAGGGCCAATTGAGGAAACTATCCGAAAAATAGCAGTTGACGACTATTTTGATGCCATCGAAATAACCTGGATTAAAGATGCGGAAACGCGCAAACGGGTAAAGAAAATGTTAGATTCTTCATATTTAACTGTTGCCTATGGTGCGCAGCCCCGCTTGTTAACAACGGGGCAAAACATTAACGATTTAGATGAAACGAAACGCTGGATAGCAGTTGCGAATCTAAAAAGCGGAATTGACGAAGCTTACGAAATGGGAGCCGTTGGTTTGGGGTTTTTAAGTGGAAAATATAAGGAAGACCAAAAAGAAGAGGCTTATCAAGCCCTGGTTAAATCAACTAAAGAAATTTGCACTTATGCAAAAGCAAAAGGTAATCTAAAAATTGCCCACGAGGTTTTCGATTACGATATTGATAAGTGTGCACTTATTGGGCCAGTTGACCTGGCTAAAAGGTATGCCAAAGAAATATATGCTGAATTTGACAATTTTGGATTAATGGTAGATCTCAGCCATTTGCCAATTTTGCATGAATCTGCGCGTCAGTCACTTATCCCGGTTAAGGATTACATAATACATGCCCACATGGGAAATTGTATGATGAAAGATAAAAACGACCCTGCGTATGGAGATGCACATCCACGTTTTGCTTATCCGGGTGGGGAAAACGATGTTGAAGAATTGCTTGAATATTTAAAGGTTCTTTTTGAAATAGGATATTTGAACCCCAATAACCGACGGATTTTAAGTTTCGAAGTTAAACCTGTTGGTGATGAAGACCCTGATATTGTGATTGCCAATGCAAAACGGGTATTAAACCTGGCTTGGGCTATGTTGGAAATCTAAATTTAAAAAATGAAATAACCACAATAGGCACATAGAAAACATAAGTCCTATTGTGCCCTACTGTGCCTATGTGGTTCAAAAAAAAAGACAACCATAAAAAACAATTTAAAAAATGAAATAACCACAATAGGCACATAGAAAACAATAGTCCCTATTGTGCCCTACTGTGACTATTGTGGTTCAAAAAAACAAGGGAAGGAACATCAACACAAAACGAGCGGGATTTTATTAAAAGTATTTAAATTCGTATTTTACAATCTGAAATAAACCCATAAACCATGAAGTATATATTTCACTTTTTTCTTTTGGGATTGATATTAACATCGTCAGTTTCCTTTGCACAGGTTCCTCCCGAAATTGAGGATTCCTGGACAATCGGAATCAATAAATTGCCTTCCAGGACTGTAATTTGGCCATCGCCAACTGTTAGCGAAGCAAAGGTTTCAGGTTACGAAAATGCGGCCTGGGTAAAATCATTAAATGGTGACTGGCAATTTAACTGGTCGCCCGATCCCGATTCACGCCCAATTGACTTTTATAAATTGAATTATAATCGAGCCGATTGGAAAACAATTCCGGTTCCGTCAACAATCGAACGGCAAGGTTTCGGTGTTCCGCTTTATGTAAATATTATTTATCCGTTTAAAGTAGATCCACCAAATGTTATGGGCGTACCCGATTCCAGTTTTACAAATTTTAATCAGCGTAATCCGGTTGGTTCTTATACCCGCACTTTTACCGTTCCCGACGATTGGTTAAATCAACAAATTATTGTTCATTTTGCCGGAATTAGCTCGGCTGCATTTATTTGGGTGAATGGTAAAAAGGTTGGCTATTCTCAGGGTTCACGATTACCTGCTGAATTTGATATTACGGATTTTATAAAAAAAGGAGAAAATTTACTGGCTGTTGAAGTTTATAAATATTGCGATGGTTCGTACCTTGAAGATCAGGATTTCTGGCGATTAACCGGAATTTACAGAGATGTTTTTATCCGTACAGTTCCAAAAGTTTCTTTCTGGGATGTTTATGCCGAGCCAGAAGTTGATCTAAAAAATAATCAGGGAAAAATAACCGTACATTATTCGGCTGTTAATTTTACTGAATTTTCAGCAAGCGATCATTCAGTTTCAGTATCTGTTCTTTCCCCCGAAGGCAAAATTATAACGCATGAAAAGTCGTTTGAAATAGATGCAATTTCAAAGGGTTTCAATTCTGAAATTGTTTTGCCGGAAATTGAAACAGGGGAAATTGAATTGTGGTTTCATGAAAAACCAGTTAGATACAAAGTTCAGCTTGTATTAAAAAATAAAGATGAAATTGTTGAAGTATATCATTTACCTGTTGCATTTCGGAAAATTGAAGTCGCAGGAAATCAAATTCTTTTCAATGGCAAACCTTTAAAAATACGGGGTGTAAATCGTCATGAATTTGAACCAAATCAAGGATATGTTGTGTCGAAAGGGCAAATGATTGAAGAGCTAAAATTGATGAAACAAGGCAACGTAAATTTTGTGCGCACGTCGCATTATCCAAACGATCCGCGTTGGTATGAGTTGTGTGACCAATTTGGAATGATGGTTTTAGATGAAGCCAACGTAGAATCGCACGGATTGAGTTATCACAAAAGGATTTTGCCGGGCGATGAACCAGAATGGATGTTTCAATGTGTTGATCGTATGAAAAGAATGGTAATTCGCGACAGGCAGTTTTCCAGCGTTTTAATGTGGTCGTTTGGCAACGAGGCCGGGTTTGGTGACACATACCTGGAGATGAGGAAAACAACCCTTGCCAATGATCCTGAAAAGCGGTTGATTCAGTATGCAGATATGAATTTGGCAGGTGATGTTGACAGCCAGACCTATCCCACAATTAGTTGGCTAAAACAACATTTAAACGGAAAGGCTACCAGAAAAGGGGAGCGCGGGCAAATTTCACACGAACACCAACACGGAAAATATCCGTCTGGCAAACCATTTATTATGAACGAATATTGCCATGCAATGGGAAATAGTTTGGGAAATATTAGCGATTATTGGGAAGTTATTTACGCAAACGATTTACTTTCAGGGGGTTTTATTTGGGATTGGATTGATCAGGCAATGTACAAAAAGCCATCGGATGCAAATAGTGGTTTCGTTTATGGTGGCGATTTTGACGATTACCCAAACGACGGAAATTTTTGTGTTAATGGAATTATTGGCGCCGATTTAATACCACATCCGCATTACAACGAAATGCGTAAAGTTTATCAACCAGTATATTTTAAACTGATTAAAACACAACCATTTACCATCGAAATTGTTAATCACAATTTGGCTATAAATACAAATGAATATGAGCTTAGTTATCAGGTAATGGAGAATGGAAAAGTTACTTATGAGAAAACATTGTCACCAGTAAATCTGGCTCCTCAAAAAAGGCGTCAACTGCTTATTGAAGATTTAGGTTTTGATGAAAATAAGGAAACGTTTATCACATTTGCTTTGAAGTTAAAAACAACTTGTGACTGGGCTGATAAAAACCATGTTGTTGCCTGGGAACAATTTAAAATTCCTAACCAAATTTTTGAAGTAATTCAGGAACCTGCTTTTGAGGAAATTGTTCTAAAGGAAAATATAAACAATTACAATATTTCCGGTGAAAATTTTGAAGCGACAATTGACAAATCAAAGGGGCTGATTTCGGAGCTGACTTATAACAACGAAACTATTATTTCGGATAATATAAATTTTAATTTCTGGCGCGCTTTAACCGATAACGATGAAGGTTGGAAAGTGGATAAAAAGATGGGGGTTTGGAAAGATGAAGCCAAAAATTTCACAATAAACAGCATTGAAGCAAATACTACTGAAAAAGGTGAAATAACTATTTCAAGTGATTTTGTTTTTAATGGAACAGAAACCGTTGCCCGGTTGGAACATACTTTTTATGCTGATGGAAAAATTAAATTTGATGTTAAAATAAATATACCTGAGGAAGCTCCAAATGTGCCACGAATAGGATTACAATTCGAAATACATAAAAGTTTATCAGATATAAAATGGTACGGTCGCGGGCCGCATGAAAATTATTTCGACAGAAAGACTTCGGCTGCAATTGGAGTTTACACTACAACGGTAAACGATTGGATTACTCCTTATGTCAGGCCGCAGGAAAACGGAAACCGATGCGATATTCGCTGGATAAATTTTGGAAACAATGAGGCTGGTATTCAGTTTTCAGCAGATTCAGAAAGTCCGCTTTCGGTAAGTGCATGGCCATATTCACAAAATATGCTGGAAAATAAAAATCATAATTTTGAACTGGAAAAGCAGAATAAAATTGTGGTAAACATCGACCATAAACAAATGGGTGTTGGCGGCGATAATTCGTGGGGGCAAACCGTCATGAAAAAATATCAGATAAAACCCGGGAATTACAGTTATAGTTTTGTTCTACAAGCAATAAATAAACATTCAACCAAATATTAAATTTTTAAACTATGAAAACACTTTTTGTTTCTCTATTTGTACTTCTGCTTGCAGCATCATGCACAGATAAAAAAGAATCTTTATTTAATGGGGAAAACCTAGATGGTTGGACGATTTTTGTAGATGATCCTTCAATTAATCCTAACGAATATTTTTATGTAAACGATGGAATGATTGAAACCGTGGGAGTTCCGGTTGGTTATTTGAGAACTGTAAAAGAATATTCAAATTATAAATTACACATCGAATGGCGATATCCTGAAGAACCTACAAATAGTGGTATTTTTATACATACAACAGGACCTGATTTGATTTGGGTAAGTCATTACCAGGGACAGTTGAAACACGAGAATGCCGGTGATATTATCATTCACGGAATTAGCAACAGTGCAACAATCCGTGATACGGTTTACACATCCTCAGCAGATGAGAAACCTCTAATTTCTAAAATGCATCCTACAAACGAAAAACCTGCAGGAGAATGGAATAGTTACGATATTACATGCAAAGGAAGAACCATTGAATTAAGGGTAAATGGCAAGTTGCAAAATGTGGCCACAAATTGCTCGGTTACAAAAGGTGGAATTGGATTGCAAGCCGAGGGATCAAAAATCCAATTCCGAAATTTGTGGATTGAACCGATAAATTAGCCAGGTTTGAATGTTTAACATTGAATGATTAGAGTATCAATTAAAATAAACTTATCGTGAAAAAAATTTTCTTATTTATTACCTTGGTATTTGCATTTGGGTTTTATCTAAAATCTCAGGCCGAAACTTTTCCTGAAAATGCAATTAAAAAGGACTTAAAAACCGCAGAAAAAATCTTTATTAATCATGCCGATGATTGTTTAGATTTATTTGAGCAGGCGGCTCAAAAAGAATCAATCACCGGAGTTGCAATAATTGCATTTATTCCCGGAGATGCCACTGAGTCGTGGATTTCAAAAATGAAAGTGGTAGGAAGGCTTGCCGACAATGAAGCGAACCTACTTGCAATAGCCTATGCAAAAGCATCAGAAATGGCGGTTACGTTAAAAAATAGTGGGAACAGTGCAAGAAAATCCATAAACGGGGAATTGGGTTACATGGGTGGCGTAATTGCAAAAATTGATGGCGGGTATTTAGTTGGCGCTTTTTCAGGAGGAAGCGGACAACAAGATGTTGACGTGTCTGAATTGGGTTTGGAATGGCTGGCAGAAAAGTTTAAGAAGTGATTGTTCGGAAAAAATAGGCAATTTTTGAGGTGAAGTACCAAATAGCAAAATTGTTATGAAGTTGACTATTTTTTAAGATTCACCCCCCAAAGCCTGGATAAGTGCTTTTATGTAACCAAAAGCAAAAGCCTGGCCCTGAAGTGTACTTGCCGGATCATTATGGCTGGGGGTGTGATCGGGCATTACTATTCCATCGTAAGCAACATCCCGAAGTGATTTTATAATTTCAGCGTAATTTAAATCTCCATTATCCGGATAAACTTCCATAAAATTATTCCAACCACCTTTTATATTACGAAGGTGAATATTAAATATTTGCTGGCGTTCCCCAACCCATTTTATAATGGGGAGTATTTCAGTTTTTGGATTTTTCAAACCTTCGGCAACCGAGCCAAGACAAAGGTTAAATCCGTGCGACGGACTATCGTATAATTTTGCGAAACGTTTTATTCCCTTAAAAACATCAGGGCTGTTCCAACGTGTAATGCCACGAAATCCAACCGGGACTGGTGGGTCGGCAATGTGATTGGCAAGTTTAATATTATATTCCTCGGCAACAGGAATAAGCCGGTCCAGGAGATAGGTAATCCTTTCATATACTTCATCAATAGATACTTCTCCCGCAATTGTGTTTGGCTTGTTTTGTTTTATTGCTTCTTCATAATTCCATGTTTTATATGAAGCGTTTCCACGGGTCGGGTCCAATGTGTTTCCTGTTCTGAGAATTACATGAATTGTAGTGTTGTAGTTCAATATTTTAACTCCCGTTTTGTGTGCAACCCATATCATTTGCTGCAGCATTTCTATTTCCCGGTCTCTTTCCGGACTTTTACCAAGCATAATATTTGGCATACTAATGCGTTCGATTCCCACTGATGTTAGTGGAAGATGATAGGCATCTAAACTAATACCGTATTTTTCACAAGCTTCCCTTTTTTTCAAAGAATCATTCAAATCCCAACCCACACCATTAATTGTTTTTGGCGCTCCACCATCGAAATTAAAAACCCCGTGCCGTGCCAGGTATTCAAGGTTTTTCCTCCCGGTTCCTCCTTGTTGGCTTCCAACTTTCATCAACATTGGTTTTTTTGACACTGATTTTTTTCCTATTCTTTCTTCAGTCTGTGTGGTTGCTGTCACAGATCCAAAGTTTCCAATTACTGCTGTTGCACCTAATCCACCTTTTATTATTGACGAAAGTGCTTTGCGCCGGTTAATATTTTTTAACTGTTTCATTTTTACAATTTATATCTAAATCGGATGTCAAATTACAAAAAATCCAAATATCAATTTTCAATATTTGTAATGAATTATTTGAGATTTATTAATGAATTTAAACTATGTTTTTTGAACAATATTTACTCTTTGTAAACTATTTAGTGTTTCTAATAAAACTATTTATTATTCAAGTGTTTTTTAGAAAATGTCAAGAACAAGGCTTGCGAAATCTTGAAAATCAAGGAGTTTACTTTCGTAAATGACTGTTTTCAAGATGAGCATAACGCTGTTATTGGCGTTTTCTAAGAGACACTATTTAAGGGAAATTATTCCAGCCAGGTTACCACTTCCCGTAACGACTCTACCGGATTCGGGTCAAGCGGCCAATACTCAAGGCCAACATAACCTTGAAAGTTTGTCTGTTTAATGGCTGCAAATATCTCCGGGTAATTAATTTCGCCAAGTTGTAATTCGTTCCGTCCCGGATTTCCAGCCGAATGAAAATGACCAATCTTGTCAATATTAGAAATTATATTACTGATAAGATTCCCCTCACTTATTTGTTGATGGTAAATATCGAAGACCACTTTTACGTATGGGCTGCCAACTTCTTCAATAATATCAAATGCATCTATACTTCGGATTAAAAAATAACCGGCATGATCGATTAATTCGTTAAGGGGTTCTATTACAAGTGTTATCCCGGCAGATTTAAGAATTGGTGCCGCTTCTTTTAATCCATCTATCAGCGATTGCCGTTGTTCGTTTCTGGGTATTCCTTTTCGAAAATCCCCAACTTGTGAAATAAGGATAGATGTTCCTAATCGTTTTGCTGCAACAATTGAGGCGGACAGTCCTTGCAAATATTTCCTGCGAAGTGATGGATCGACTAGTGAAATAAATTTTGTACAGCAGGCAGATATTTTAAGCTCATTTGCCTTTTGTGCCTTTTGCAATGCATCCAGATCTTTGTCCCACCATCCCCAAAATTCGATGGCAGGGATATTTGCCAATTTTACTGCTTCGCAAGCTTCGTCAAATGACTTGCCTTCAAATACGGCATCGATGCAAACGGAGGGTTTTAGTTTTTTGGTCATTATTTAGTTTTATAAAGTGAACTTTAAGATTAAAAAATGTCTTAATGTCGGTGAAATTTAACAATTATAATTCACTAATTTTTATCCTGAAATATTTGTTCTTAAAATTAATGCCCGGCAAATCAAATTATGTGTGGGTAATTTATCAGAATTTAAAAAGGGATTACATAGGTAAACACATATCAAAACGATTTGAAATTAAATATTTGCCCGATGCAATTAAATTTTTAGAAAGTATTAAAACAAACGTAGCGGAAAAACTTATTTACTATATTTCGAAAACACGAGTAATAAACGACACCGGTATATTTAAAAAATTAAAGAACAGTTATATTTGGGAATTCCGGGCGGAATACAATAATAACGAATATCGGCTTTTTGCCTTTTGGGATAAACAGCAAAACACATTTATAGCTTGCACACACGGAATAAAAAAGAAAACACAAAAAACTCCAAAAAAGGAAATTGAAAAAGCAGAACAATTAAGAATAAAATATTTTGAAAGATGAAAACAACATCGCATGAAGACGTCTTAAACCGTTTTATAGGCAAGCAAAGAACACCCAACAGAATGGAGTTCGAAGACGAATTAAAAGCCGATATACTTGCATCTCAGTTTAAAGAGTTACGTAAAAAGAAACATCTTACACAATCGGAACTGGCAGAAAAAACAGGCATGGAAAAAGGGCAAATATCGAAAATTGAAAACGGCAAATTTAACCTTACTTTGGCAACCATAAATAAAATTGCCCTGGCATTGGGTGCGAGGGTTAATTTCGACCTGCAACCTATGTAATTTGTTTGTATTGGCAACCTCTAAAATTGTGTTAAAATGGCAAAAAATAATCTTTCTGAATCCGAAGAACTTTATAAATGACAAACGAATACCGTTAAAGTATTCGCTATCAATTAATTGCAATTTAGAAGTGTGGAGCTGGCGGGAGTCGAACCCGCGTCCAAACGAGGAAGTTACAAGCTTTCTACATGTTTAGCCATGATTTAATTTTCGAGTAAGCACCGGATCGAGGCCACCAATGTTTACCTTATCTCTTTTATTTTCGCAAGAGTGTCAGAGCACCACTTATACTAGCTTCGATTTACTTGCACCGCAAATTCGGACCGCTTCAAAGCATTAGCATCCGGGCGATGTCCCGTCCCAATGCCTGGCATCGGGATAAAGTGTAACCTACTTGATTCGGTTACGCAGCAAGAGCGTAGTTATTTTCGCCAATTATAAATGTGATTATTATTTTTTACAGGTCAACAATCAAAACCCGGCATGCTTACTCATCTCTTCTACCCGCTGTCAAAACCAGTCAGCCCCAATAAAAGTGTGGCAAAAGTATAAAATTTATGTAATTAAATTTCAAAATGCAATTATCAAATCTCAAATAAACCACAAAATTCAATTTAAAAATCTCAAACAATATAAAAAATCAGTTTCGTTAAAGTTACTTTGTTTGTTTAAAAATTGGAATATTATTATTTGGAATTTATTTGAACTTTGGGTTTAGTTGCTTGGTATTTTAATTTTTTCAGAGTTTTTTTGCAAATTCCTTGAGCCAAACTTTTAGCGATTCGCCAATCTCCGGATCTTTTAGTCCAAATTCAATGTTGGTTTTTAAAAAGCCCATTTTATTTCCAATATCGTACCTTTTTCCTTTGAATTTCATGCCAAACATTGGATGATATTTTACCATCTCGCGCATGGCATCGGTTAGTTGGATTTCATCGTTTTTCCCGGGAAGTGTTTTTTCCAGGAAATCAAATATTTCGGGGGTAAAAATATAACGGCTGGCAACTGCTAAATTCGATGGGGCTTCTTCTATAGATGGTTTTTCAATCCAGTCTGATGCTTTATAAACATTCTTTGCAATTGCTTTGCCGTCAATAATTCCGTATCGGTGTACCAATTCTGGTTTTACCTCTTCCAGGGCAATTACCGAACTTTTATGTTGTTCGTAAACATCAATCAATTGCTTTGTAATCGGACCATCGTTGCTTCGAACTACAGTGTCTCCCAAGAGGATAACAAAGGGTTCGTTTCCGACATGATATTTTGCATGTAATATAGCATCGCCCAGTCCATTCATCTCTTTTTGCCAAATAAAATGAATATTTGCCATATTCGAAATGGAACGAATTTTATCGAGCATCTTTAAATTCTGTTTTTTTAGAAGTGACTCTTCTAAAATTGGGCTTCTGTCGAAATGTTCTTCGATAGCTCTTTTACCTTTTCCGATAATCATTAAAATATCGGTAATGCCGCTTGCAACGGCTTCTTCTACAACGTATTGTATGACTGGGGTGTCTATAATCGGAATCATCTCTTTTGGCTGCGATTTAGTGGCAGGTAAAAAACGTGTGCCATAACCAGCCGCAGGAATAACTGCTTTTCTTATCATCTTTAATTATTAACTATATTGGGTTTTATTACCTCTATTTCGTGGTTGTTCATTAAATCTTTTAGTTTGCTATACATCGATTCGTTATCGTAGGTGCCAATTATTGCTCCTCCCGAGCCAGTGAATTTTGCACTTGCACCAACCGATCTGGCTAGATCAACCATCTCAATATTTCCGCTTGAAATGCAAATGAGTTCTTTTCTAAGATCAAAATTTTCGTCAATCAGCTTGTGCATATTTTTGCGGTCATTTTCTTGAAGGGCTTTTTTAAATTCTTCCGTTATTTCACTCCATCGGTTCATTGCCTGAAGTACTTTTTCTTCGCCAATATTAAACCGTGCTTTTAAATTATTATGAAGAACTTCTGTTCCTTCCGAAAGATTTTTCCGAAATGCAATATAAAAGAGTGGAAAGTTATCTGTTTGCAATACACTGTAATTTCCATATCCCTGTTTTTTCATGATTTTTTTATCAAAATTCATAAAAACAGGCTTTTCAAACGCTTGTGCCACCCGGTCTTGTAATCCGCCAGAAATGCCTAATTCATCATTTTCAACAGAAAGCACAAGGTTTGCAAAAATTGCCGGAGCAATATAAATCTCATAAAACAAACAAAGGCCTTTTAAACAGGCAGAAAGAATTGCGCTCGAACCGGCAAGTCCTAATCTTAATGGAATATCGGAAGTGTATTGTATTGTGAAGTTTTTAGATGCTAAAGAAATATTATTATTTATACAATATTGATAAAAAACTTTAATCATTCCCTTAATTAACCTCATTCCTCCATAATAACCGGCAAAATTGATATCTTCCACTAAGCCCGTCATATTTTTAAAGGTGGTGCCATCCAAACGCTGCGGTTTAATTTCCAGTTCAGGTGTTTGATAAATCTTTACTTTGGCAATAAAGTTGGAAAAAACAAATGCAATGGTTTTTCCAAAATAACCATCCGATGGATTTCCGATAACTGCTGCCCGGGGGTATGAACTGGTTTCAATAATCATAATTCGAAAATTAAAGTTGCAAAGTTAAGCATTCCATTTTTTAATGGCTTCAAAATTTATTTCATTTTCTATATTTTTAGCCTGAGGTGTATAAATAAATTTCAATTCTTTGCTAAAATATTCGTTAATTTTTCCACGGACCATTTTCATTGTTGTATTCAACAGCCCATTTCCCTGGGTAAACGACTCAGGTAAAATCACGGTGCTTGCAGGTAACCATCTTTCAGGAAACATTCCTCCGAATTTACCTCCTTTTTTATATTCACCGACTTCTTTTAATAGAATATTTAGAGATTCTTTGTCCCCTTCAATAGTTCCTTTTTCTATTCCGCGCTTTTTAAGTTCACGGTTTATTGCATCAATATCGGGAACTAACATTCCGACAGTGTATGGGTTTTGATTATTGTATAACATGGCTTGCTGAATAAACGGGGATTGATCGACCATGGCTTCTTCAATTCCTTCGGGACTGTATTTTTCACCGTCATTCCCAATTAAAAGACTTTTAAATCTCCCAAGTACATAAAGGAAACCGTCTTTGTCGGTAAAACCCATGTCTCCGGTATGTAACCAACCATCTTTAATTGTTTCGGCTGTTGCGGTTGGGTTATTCCAATACCCTAGCATTACATTGTCGCCCTTTACCACAATCTCGCCTTTTTGACCTTGTGGAAGTTCTTTCCCATCATTGTCAAGAATTTTTAAATCGAGATATTTTACAAGTTTGCCCGATGAACCAAATTTAATATCGATTGGTGTGTTTGACGAGATTACAGGAGAAGCTTCGGTGAGCCCATAACCTTGGCAAACGGGCATTCCAATAGCAAAAAAGAAGCGCTGTAATTCCACATCGAGCAAAGCACCGCCCCCAATAAAAAATTCAATTTTTCCACCAAAACCATCACGGATTTTTTTGAAAAGAATTTTATCGAAAATCCACAAAAGAGGCTTTAAAAATATTTTTAGACCCTTTCCTTTGTCGAAACCTGAACCATTATATTTATAAGCAACTTTTAAGGCAAACTGAAATATTTTGTACAGAGTTTCCCCTTTTTTTCTAATTCCGTTTTCAATGTTTTTTCTGAATGCCTTTGAGTAAGCAGGCACGCTCATCATTAACGAGGGTTGAATCTCTTTAATATTTTTAGGAATATTTTTCAATGTTTCCAGCGGTGTTTTCCCTATTTCAACCGAAGCTACACTTGCGCCTTTGTACATAAAAACATACAAACATGCTGTGTGGGCAAATGCATGGTCCCATGGTAAAATAGCGAGGGTTTTCCAATGGGTTTGAAACTCCATTAAAGTGTTGGACTGGACAACGTTTACGGCATAGTTCAAGTGGGATAACATAATCCCTTTAGGATCGGCTGTGGTACCCGAAGTATATGAAATATTTGCCAGATCGTTTGGCTGGATATTTTCCCATATTGCTTCGTATTTTTCAGCATTGGTTTTTAAATTTTTCTCCCCATTTTTTAAGATTTTTTGATAATCAAAATCGTTTTCACCCAAATTTTCTTTTCCATCAATATATATTACTTTTTTAAGTTCGGGCAGTTCATTTCTAATGGCCTCAATTCTTGGGGCATGTTGTTTCGAAACAAAAATATATGAACTGCCACTGTGGTTTAAACGAAAAGCCAACTCGTTGTTTTCAAGCCGAATTGAAAGCGGGACGTTAATCCCTCCGGCATAAAGCATGCCCAGTTCGCTAATAATCCAATCGTTTCTCCCATCGGCAACTAAACCGGCCCGGTCTCCTTTTTTAAAACCCATTTCAACCAAACCGGCAGCAAGTTTTATAACTTGTTCGCGTGTTTCCTTATACGTTGTCCCCTGATATTTTCCATTCTTCTTTTCCCATAAATAAATATTGTCGGGGTAATTGGCTACTGTTGTTTCAAAAAGTTCGATTATCGTTTTCATAATAATTTGATTGGATTTTTTTAGTTTAACCAAAAGTAAGAAATTTTAATATAACCTGAATTATTCATGAGTTTTTCGTTATGAGAATTCAAAATGCACAGAATAAAGAGAAGCACAGAGTTGAGCCTCGCAGAAATAGCCTCAGCTATTTTGAGAATCGAGAATCGAGCATTCTCTTTATTCAAAGCAGTTTGATTTCGGAATAGATAAATTTATGAATAGTTCAGGATAAAAAGATGTTAGTCTTTATACCGAAAAAAATGCCTTGAAAACGGTCATTTTGATAGTTTGGTTTTATTCGGTAATAAATTTGTAAATCGTTTTTTCCTTGTATTTTTCACCGGGTTTTAACAATGTTGTCGGAAAGGCTGGTTGATTTACCGAATCGGGATAATGTTGGGTTTCGAGAGCAACGCCTGAGAAACTTCCAAATTTCTTTTTGCCATCAATAACTAATTCCGGGTTCCAATATCCCGTGTAAAGTTGCATTCCTGGTTGGGTAGTGAAAATTTCAATTTTGCGTCCACTTTTATTTTCTTTCAGGCATCCGGCATATTTTAATTCTCCCGATTCGTTATCAAGTACAAAATTATCGTCGAAACCAGTTGGTAAACCAGCCATATCTTTTTTAAAAGTTTTAAATGAACTAAAATCGAAAGCTGTTCTCTCAACCGGAATTATTTTTCCTGTTGGGATTTGCCCGACCATTTCAGTCATTTTTGTGGCTGTTAATTGCAGCTCGTGGTTTAATATATTTTCTTTGCCAGCGGTGAGATTAAAATAGGAGTGGTTGGTTAAATTTACCACTGTTGTTTTGTCTGTTTCAGCAAAATATTCAATGCCCAAATTGCTTTCAGGGTCAAGAGTGTAAATGCAGGTGACTTTTAAATTTCCCGGATAGTTTTCTTCAAGGTCCGGGCTTAAATAAGTAAGTTTAATTCCTACTTTACCTTCTTCCTGAAATGTTTCTACATCCCATAATTTTTTGTCGAACCCGGTCAACCCGCCGTGCAAATGGTTTGGACCATTGTTAATTGCCATGTTGTAAATTTGACCTTCAACTTCCAGATTTCCTTTTGCAATGCGGTTTCCAAACCTGCCAATAATTGCCCCAAAATAAGGATAACTTCCCAAATATTCATCGTTGATATAATTTTCCAGTTTTTCAAATCCACAAACAACATTCTCAATTACACCATTTTTATCGGGCATTTCAATGCAAGTTATTATTGCACCATAATTGGTAATTTTAATTTTCAAATTATTGTTCGAGAGTGAAAAAAGTTTCACTTCCCTTCCGTCAGTTAATTTCCCGAAATT
>Ga0209249_1001328_pt1 | contig 24389 bp, 15 predicted proteins | sample SaaInlV_200m_DNA_4_FD_184653 | JGI IMG/M metagenome (GOLD analysis project Ga0209249, IMG submission 184653) | Marine microbial communities from expanding oxygen minimum zones in the Saanich Inlet - SI037_S3LV_200m_DNA (SPAdes) (version 2) | ecosystem: Environmental > Aquatic > Marine >...
AAGATAGTTGGACTAAAGTCCAACAGTTTGTGTCATCGCTAAATCCGTCCCATAAATGGGACGGTAAAGGATAAAAAGACTGTTTTCACACAGTCTGTAGAGGGTGGTGGTTGATTTTTTTTAGTAAAAAGGACCTAATGTGTTTTTTGTTTATTCAACTTGTTTCGAAATAAACGAAAGCTGATTATTAACGAAATGACCGCAGGGAATTCGTGAATTTCAATAAATACAAACGATACAATAAAAAAGGATGGATAAATTCAAAAAGCCCTTAAACCTTTATCTCTTTTAATAATCAAAAGTAAACTTATTTTTTGAACAACTAATCTTTAAAAAGCCGGATAACAGAACTGTGGCCTGTAACATATTTTATGAATTATAAGGAAAAAACCAAAGAAGAACTATTTGCTGAAATAGAACGCTTGCAATTTAAAGTAGTTGAATTGGAGAAATCTGAAACCGGATCCAGGCAAACAGCAAATGTCCTGTATGAGAGCGAAAAAAAATTACGGGATGTACAACGCCTGGCAAAGCTTGGAAGTTGGAGCTGGATAGCGGAATCCGACACCGTTTTATGGTCCGAAGAACTTTTTCACCTCAACGGGCGCGATCCAAATTCTTCTGCCCCCACTTATGCCGAAATGTCATCGGGCTACACAGCCGAAAGTTGGAGACGTTTAAACGATTCAGTAACAAAGGCAATGCAGGATGGGGATCCGTATGAACTCGATTTAGAAATTATCAGGCCCGATGGAACCAAAAGACATACTTATGCGCGGGGCAAAGCAGTTTACAATTCAAGTGGCAGAATTGTTGGGTTGCAAGGTACCGCCCAGGATATTACTGAGCGTAAGCTGGCAGAAGAGAACTTACTTAAAAGCCAGTATTATTTATCAAAAGCCCAGGAAATTGGGATAATTGGTACCTGGGAGTTAGATATACAAAAAAACATACTGTTTTGGACCGATGAAGAATATAAAATTTTCGGCGTGCCAATTGGTACAAAAGTGAACTTTGAATTTTTTATCGACCTAGTTTATTGTGATGACCGGGAATATGTGCAAAAAAAATGGAATGCCGGGCTTAATAACGAACCTTATGATGTTGAACACCGGATTTTAGTAAATGGTGAAATAAAATGGTTAAGGGAAAAAGGCGAGGTAAAATTTGATATTGGGGGCAATCCTGTTTTTGCCATTGGTGTTACACAAGACATCACTAAACGTAAAAAAACAGAAGAAGCATTAAAAAAAAGTAATGATAGTTTTCAAGATGTTGTGTCTAATATCGCTTGTGTTATCTGGAAAGCAGCAATTGTGGAAAACGGAACTTTTCAAAATACATATATTTCTTCTTTTGCCGACGAGTTATTGGGGCTACCTGCCGGAACAATAAAAAATAACTGGAATAAGTATTTTAGTTATGTAAAACCCATGTATTTGGAAGGTATAAACAATTCTATTAAAGAAGCAATTTTATCGCCTGGTAAAATTCTCTATTTCGAATACGAAATGTTAAAAGAAAACGGGCAAAGTATTTGGGTGCAGTCGAAAGGAAGGTGTAACGAAAAAGACGGGATTTTTTACGTTTTTGGCACTACCACAGATATCACCGATTCTAAAAACGCTGAAGAAAAATTGAAAATTATTTTTGATTTGGCACCCGATGCAATTTATTTGAACGACCTTAAAGGAAATTTTATTGATGGAAACAAGGCAGCAGAAGAACTGATTGGTTATAAAAAAGAAGAACTGATTCGGGAGAACCTTTTAAAACTTAAATTAATACCTCCAAAACAATTTCCGAAAGTATTAAAAAATCTGGCAAAAAATGCCCTGGGCAAAAAAACCGGCCCCGATGAATTTATTTTAAATCGTAAAGATGGAGTTCAAGTTCCCGTTGAGATAACATCATTTCCTGTAAAAATAAAAAATAAGCCTATGCAACTTGGCATTGCACGCAACATCTCAGACCGTAGAAAGAAAGACAAAGAACTGTACGAAAGCGAGGCCAAATTCCGGCTTCTTGCCGATTATACTTACGACTGGGAATATTGGGTTAACCCGCAAGGGGAATATATTTATTTATCGCCGGCATGCGAGAAAATTACTGGCTTTTCAGCCGAAGAGTTCAGGTTAAAACCTGACCTTTTATTTGAATTGACAAAACCTGTTTATTTAGAAAAAGTAAAAAATCATTATCACGACGAGAACAATGAGAATACATCGGCTATTTCATTAAAATTCCCAATTATAAATAAAAATGGCAAAGAAGTTTGGATAGAACATAATTGTAGCCCGGTTTTCGACGAAGCAGGCAATTACATGGGAAGACGTGGCAATAACCGCGATATTACCATCCGTAAAATAGCAGAAGATGCACTACAGGAAAGTGAAGAACGTTACCGGACATTGTTTTTGAACAACCCTGTTGATACAATTGTGGTTGACAACAGCGGTAAAATTACTGAATTTAACGATGCAAAAAAAAGGCCGGGCGGAAAAGACCCCGCTATTGGCAAAAAAATGTATTTGGAGTATGCCGGGAAACATAAAAAAGACATGCACCTGGAATTGATGAACTGTATTAATACAGGCATTGTTAAAAAATTCCCGGAACTGGAATATGGAGATAAAGGGAAATTTTTATGTATTACAATTGCGCCATATTACGAGGGTGCAATAATTACATCGGAAGATATTACAGGGCGTAAAAGGGCAGAGCAAATACAGAAAGTATTGTACAATATTTCTAATGCGGCTATTGTATCCGACAATCTAAAAAAATTGATCGGACAAATACAAAAAGAACTGGGGTCAATAATCGATACCACAAATTTTTATGTGGCACTTGACGATGGTAAAAATGGTGAGTTTACGCTTCCTTTTATTGCCGATGAAAAGGAAAACCCAACTTATGTCCCGGCGGGGAAAACATTGACCAGGTACGTTGTAGATTCAAAAAAACCACTTCTGGCAAAAATCGGTGATAAAAAAACACTGGTAAAACAAGGCAATATTGAACATTTCGGGGTTTTGTCGAAAGTATGGCTTGGTGTGCCTCTTAAAATTGAAGGTGAAGTAACTGGTGTGCTTGCTGTGCAAAGTTATACCGATGAATTTGCATTTAATGATTTGGATTTAAAAATGCTCGAATTTGTATCCGACCAGATTAGTTCATCAATTCATCTTATAAAAACAGAACAAATTGTAAAAGATAGCGAAGAAAGGTTTAAGAAATTATCTTCACTTACCTTCGAAGGGATAGTAATTCATAACAACGGGATCGCAGAAGATGTAAATTTAGGGGGGGCAAAAATGTTCGGTTACAAACCCGGGGAATTAATAGGGAAAAATGTTATTGAATTGGTGATTGCTAAAAAACACCACAATATTGTTTTTGAAAACATTAGAAATAGCAGTGCTGCACCTTATGAAGTTGAAGGGATTAAAAGAGACGGTACCCGATTCCCTGTTGAAATTGAAGCACGGGATTATTCTGATGATGGAAACAAAAAAATTAGGGTTGCAGCAGTAAGAGACTTAACTATTCGTAAAAAAGCCGAACAGGATTTAATAAATGCACTTAAAAAAGCCACCGAATCCGACCGTTTAAAGTCGGCATTTCTTGCAACCATGTCTCACGAATTGCGTACTCCGCTTAATGCTATTATTGGTTTTACAGAACTTATAAACGACGAATTACCAGTAAGGGATATAGTTAGTTTTGCCAAAACTGTCAACTTCAGTGGAAACCACTTATTATCGATTATTGAAGATATTTTTGATATTACTTTAATTGAATCGGGTGTAATAAAAGTAAATGACAAAAGAGAAAACCTAAAATCTGTATTAGGAGATATTTATGAGATTATTAAAATTGAACAACAAATAACAAATAAAGATAATCTTGATTTGAAATTGACTTTCCCAGGGGCAAACGATGAGTTAATTATTCAAACCGATGCACCAAAACTTAAACAAATACTAATAAATCTGTTGAAAAATTCCCTGAAGTTCACAAACCAGGGGTACATTAATTTTGGCTATTTGTTAAAAACTGGCAGCGGGCCTGCCGAAATTGAATTTTTTGTTAAAGACACCGGAATTGGTATCCGGGAAGAAAAGAGGGAGTTTATTTTTGATGTATTCAGGCAAGCCGACGATTCGCATACCAGGCTTTACGGCGGTGTTGGTATTGGTTTGTCGATTGCAGAGAAATTGACCAGGGTTCTTGGTGGTAAAATTTGGTTTGAAACAGAAGTTGGCAAAGGAACAACTTTTTATTTTACGATACCATTTAATGGCATTAATGGAATAAGCGAACCAATTAATAAGGAATCAGAAAAGAAAATAATCCTGTTAAAAAAATTAATCCTGATTGTTGAAGATGATAAGTCAAATTACGAATTATTAAAAACGGTCCTTAAAAAATCGGGGATGGATATTATTTGGGCAAAAAACGGAATTGAAGGTATTAAACATTGTAAAGAAAACCCTGATATTGATTTGGTAATAATGGATATTAATATGCCCGAAATGAATGGATATGAAGCAACAAATGAGATAAAACTTTTTCGCCCCGAACTTCCTGTTATTGCTGTAACTGCTTATGCCCTGGCAGGCGACCTGGAAAAAGCAATTGGTGCTGGCTGCGACGATTATATTAAAAAACCAATTAATCGAAATTACCTGCTTGAAATAATAAACAAGCAGTTTATGAGAATAAAGCTCGATAAAAAGTAATAAAGACCAGAGATATATTTTATCAAAAACAAAGGTTGAGTCTACTCTGAAAAGTGATTTTTCGTCATTGCGAACGAAGTGAAGCAATCTCAACAGGCACATTTACAGCGATGTAGGATTGCTACATATCTACCATTGATAGATTTTCATTTAGACCCTGAATCCGTCAGCTGACGGATTCAGCATCTCTGTCATTATCTCATTATGCCTAATTAGTACTTCTAATTAAATTAGGTGAACTCTCTCAATGACGGTCATTTTGACTTTTCGGAGCCGGCTCAAGCTTTAATATTTTAAATATTCAAATTCTAAACTATTCCTTATTATGTTTCAGGCAATTTGTAATTTTGATATTGATTTTTGTGATTTATTTGTAATTTGTAATTTGATAATTGTTAATTATCATTTTCTGCAAAAAAATACACAGCCTCGTTTTATCGGGGAGTATTAGGAATAAAATACTAATTAATACGGTTATGAAACATTTACCAAACCTTCTGATAGTTGACGACAACAAAAATAATCTTTTACTCCTTGAGAATATTCTCATTAAAAATAATGTAAACCTGATCCAGGCACTTTCTGGTTCTGAAGCTTTAGAGAAAACAATCGGCATTGAACTGGCACTTGCAATTATCGATGTCAGGATGCCAAAAATGAACGGTTTTGAACTGGCAAAAAAAATTAATGAAAAAAGAGCTGGCGATAAAGTACCTGTAATTTTTTTAACTGCTGTTGCTTTTAATGAATCGGACGTGTACGAAGGGTTTGAATCGGGTGCCGTGGATTATATATTTAAACCGGTTAATACCCATGTTCTGAAAAGTAAGGTACGTGTATTTCTCGATTTGTTCGAGCAAAAGCAGTTGTTATTGGAAAGTGCAGCACGTATAAAAAAATCGGAAGCCCTTTATCACGATCTTGTAGAAACATCGCAAGATCTTATTTGGCAGTGTGATGCACAGGGCAGATATATTTATCTCAACCCTTCGTGGGAAGATGTATTTGGTTATCGGGTAGAAGAAATGCTGGGCCGTAAGTTTTACGACTTTCAGGATTCCGGATATGCGCGGCGGGATATAAAGGAATTTGCACGATTGATTAAAGGTAAACAACTTAAAGGTTTTGAAACAGTTCATGTTGGAAAATCGGGAAACGAAATACACTTGGTTTTTAACGCAAAACTTGTACGCGATGAAAATGGCAATTTTGCAGGAACACGTGGTACAGCTTACGATTTTACCGAACGGAAATTGGCTGCAGATGCTAAAATAATAAGCGAAAAACGATTTAAAAAATTATCGTCATTAACAATTGAAGGGCTTGTCTTACATAAAAATGGAATTGCCGAAGATGTAAACCAGTCAGTTTTAAACATGTTTGGTTACACGCCGGAAGAGCTAATTGGTAAAAATGTTGTTAAGCTGCTGATATCTGAAGAAGGCCAGAAAATAGTGGCCCGGAAAATTAAGGAAAACCATGCCTTGCCTTACGAAATTGAAGGAATAAAAAAAGACGGAACCCGGTTCCCCATCGAGATTGAAGCACGCAATATTTCATTAAAAGATGAAAATAAAATTATAAGGGCTGCCGCAGTGAGGGATATTACCGAACGCAAACTGGCCGAGAAAGAGCTTAAAGAAAGCGAAGAAAGATATCGGGGAATAATTCAAAATACTTCGGGTTGTGTTGCGGTTTACAGTTCGGTTGATGACGGTGAGGATTTTGTTTTTGTTGATTTTAATCCTGCAGCCGAAAGGACCGATAAAATTTCAAGGGAAAATGTTATTGGCAGAAAAGTTACCGAAGTGTTTCCGGGTGTAATTGAATTTGGACTTTTTAAAATCTTTCAAGAAGTTTGGAAAACCGGAAAACCGCAACATTTTCCCGTTTCAGTTTATAAAGACAAAAGGGTTCAGGGTTACTGTGAAAATTATGTATATAAACTCTCATCAGGAGAAATAGTCGCGATTTACTACGATTTGACCAGCCAAAAAAAGGCGGAAGAAGAACTTGCCAAAAGTGAATATAAATTCCGCTTGTTGGCAAATAATACGCACGATTGGGAATACTGGATAGACCCGGAAGGTAATTATAAATATTTATCGAAATCGTGTAAACGGATAACAGGATACAGTCAAAGTGATTTTTATGATAACCCGGATCTGTTTTTCAAATTGGTCCGACACGATTATGCCGCAAGGGTTAAAACACATTATCACAACGAGGAAGAAAAGAAATTGCCAATATTCAAAATGGATTTCCCTATTATTAATCGCAGTGGCGATTTGAGATGGATTGAACATAATTGTACACCTGTATTTGACGAACTTGGTAATTTTATGGGAAGGCGGGGTAATAATCGCGACATCACAGAAAGGAAATTGATTGAAGCAGAATTATTAAAGCAGGAGGGGGAATTAAGATCTTATTCAGTATATTTCGATACAAAAGTTGAAGAGGAGAAAAAAAGGATAGCTGGTAATATTCACGATGGTTTGGGCCAATTACTTACCTCTTTGAAAATGGAATTGTTGTGGGTAAAAAAGAATATTCCTAAAAAAAATATCCAGGTAAATGAGAAATTTGATTTGATGAGCAAAATTATTGATTCAGGGGTACAAATGGTCCAGGATATAACAATGGAATTAAGGCCCAGGATGCTTGACGATCTCGGGCTTGTGGCTACTGTTCAATGGGAACTCAATGAATTTCAAAATTGTACAGGGATAAAACATAATGTATTGTTCGAACCAAAAGATTTTATTCTTGATTTTGATAGATCGACAACATTATTCAGGATTTTACTGGAGATTTTGACAAATATTTACAGACATTCAGGTGCTTCTCAAATAAATGTTAACCTGAGCAAAAAATCGGATGAAATTGTATTACGTGTACAAGACAATGGGAATGGGATTACCAGTGAAGACATTAAAAGTAGCCTTTCGTTTGGTATTATTGGGATTAGGGAAAAAGCAAAAATATGGGACGGAAGGGCTGAAATTAAAGGTGAAACAGGGAAAGGTACAATTGTAACGATAAGCTTGCCGTTTTAAGATTTCGCACTGTAGAAATAAATAGATTAAGGGGAAAAATGCTAAAACTGAAAATGAATTTGAAAAAAGCAAAAATGAAAAGGACATCGGTTGATTGACGGACACGCATGCAAATGATTAAAAAGTGAGTTCTTGGTTAGCTGACAGATTACTATTAAAAACAGACAATTATAAACAAATGAAAATACTAATTGTTGACGATCATCCAATTATCCGAAATGGGATTAAACAAATAATTTTAGATATTTCACAATCGAATTTAGTTGACGAAGCGGAAGAAACTCAGGAAGCTGTACAAAAAGCTGTTCAAAATAACTACGATCTAATTATTATGGATATTTCAATGCCTGGCGGCGGTGGGCTGGAAGCACTGGGACAAATTAAAAAGATAAAACCTCAAGCGAGGGTTTTAATACTTAGTATTTACAATAACGAACAATACATTTCAAGGGCTATGAAAGCCGGGGCATCGGGGTATTTAACCAAAACAAGTGCAACCGATGAACTGCACCTGGCAATCAAAAAAATTATTTCAGGCGGAAAATATTTTAGCTCTGAAGTTGCCCAAAAGTTGGCCCACATTTTTGATTCCGATCATAATAAACAAAAACACAGTAATCTTTCTGAACGTGAATTTCAAATTTTTTGTATGCTGGCCCTCGGAAAATCGATAAATGAAATTGGGGAAGAATTATTTTTAAGCCCTAAAACTATCAGTACCCATTACTATCGGATTCTAAATAAAATGGGAATGAAAAAAAATTCAGAAATAATACACTATGCAGTAAAACATTCATTGATAGATGTCCAATGAGAAATAGTCGAATTTTAATTCAATTAATTTTAATGGTTGTTGATTAATTAAGGGAAAAGTCGTTGGGCGGTCATAAAATTATTTGATCTTGTTCCATTATTCGTTAACTTTGTATCATGGAAAGAAAAAGAAAGATTTTCTATTTCAAGAATTACTTTCAGGAATTCTTTAACGCACAAAAAGAGAAAGTTAAGGATAAAATTGATTACGTTCTTTTTTTAGTTATTGTTGCAGATAAAATTCCAAAGAAGTTTTTTGGCAGCATGACTGGTTATGATGGACTTTGGGAAATACGAATAGAATTTGAAAGTAACATCTATCGAATTTTTTGTTGTTTTGACGAGGGAAACTTAGTTGTTTTATTCAATGGATTTCAAAAGAAAAGCCAAAAAACTCCAAAGAAAGAAATTGAAAAAGCTATGAAAATTAAAGAAGAATACTTTGAATTAAAAAAGAAAGGAGACTTATCATGAAAAATTTAACATCGTTTGATGAGCATTTAGACCAAAGACATGGCGAAATTGGGACTGAAAAAAGAACAGAATTTGAGATTAAAGCAAAAGCTTTTGCTATCGGGGAAATTTTACGCGATGCCAGAAAAGAAGCCAATATGACTCAGGAACAATTAGCAACAAAGACCGGAACAAGAAAAAGTTTTATCTCAAGAATTGAAAACGGACATAGTGACATTCAATTGTCAACCCTTTACAGGTTAGTAGAATTAGGGTTTGGAAAAAGAGTTAATTTGACAATTGGATAGAAAGAAATAACATGAATAAGAAGTATAATATTGCCGGGGTTGTATAGTTGATTGATTAGATTCCTGCCATGCTTCAACATTCGTCAGCTTCTGCTTATTGTTTAAACATTGAGGCCACTCCAAAAAGTTCTTTTTGCCACTAAATCTCTAAAACACCAAATTTCACTAAAATGTAACAGCCTGTATTTCTGCGCTTTGTGAATGTTTGTGATTTTGTGTTTTTGTGGCATTTAATTATTTGTTACTACTCAGCTACCTTAATACGTTGAAAATCTATAGCCACACGCTTTAGCTTGGGGTTGAATATTGTAAATGTCGGTAGTTTTGGCGGGATTTTTGTTTTCTTTGAACAAAAATCAGGACAAAACGGATTGATAACTAGCGACTTAGATTTTCAGTGACCTGCTGAGTGGCAACAATTATTTTTCGGAGCAGACTCAATATTAGCATTTTAAATAATCACCGCCAACTTTACCATCCCTGCCACATCTCCCAAAAATTCCTCGATTATAAATTTGAAACAATTAATTGTAGGTAAAATACCTACATTATTATCAGTAAATTGCTGACATGTAATATGCTTAGCATTTTTTATTTTTACCATGGTTTAAAATTTAATCTAATATTATGGTAGATAACAGCAAAACCAGTGGCCAGCTAATTATCGAACTGGTAAAACTCCGGAATAAAGTTTATGAATTTGAAGAAATGAATATCAATAAATCAAAACTTAATAAAAGGGTTGACGAATTGGAAAAGAAACTGGAACACACAACTGATAATTATAAAAAATTAAATGATACCGTCAAAAAACTTTTGCTGAACAACATTGAAGAAATTAATGAATTATTAATTGAATTTGAAGAAACAAACAAAAAAACTGTACTTAAAAAGGCAGTGGAAAAAATCGGTAAAAGTATTACAAGTATTAAAGAAGTAATTGTCGATTAAGCGGGTAAATTTATATTGAAGAATGAAAAAGATAAACAAATATTTTGTTTTCGGGGTAAGCGATCAAATGTTTGCACTAGCCTTACCATTTGTCGAAAAAGTAATTCAGGTTGTTGAAATTACACCTTTGCCAAAATCTCCCGAACATATTTTTGGTATTATCGATTATCATGGTCAAATAATTCCGGTAGTAAATATGAGAATTTTATTTGGCTTGCCTGAAAAAGAAATTGAATTATCGGATTATTTGATTATTACAAAAACTGAAACCCGTTTGGTGGCACTCTTGATTGATTTTATAGACGATACAATTGAAAAGGCCGATGAGGAAATCGGTAAATCTGAAAATTTTTTACTTGAAACAAGGCACGTTAAAGGAATCTTGAAATTAAATGATGGAGCAGTCCTAATTCATGATCTTGATCAATTGCTTACTAGCGAAGAAGTAAAGTTATTAAAAGCCGCACTCATTAAACAAAAAGAGAATAATAAATAGTATCAGATTTAAAGTAAAATATTAGCCTGAATTATTCATGAGTTTTTCGTTATGAGAATTCAAAATGCACAGAATAAAGGGAAGCACAGAGTTGAGCCTCGCAGAAATAGCCTTAGCTATTTTGAGAAGCGAGAATCGAGCATTCTCTTTATTCAAAGCAGTTTGATTTCGGAATAGATAAATTTATGAATAGTTCAGGTTAGGTCCAACTGAAACCGTTACTGTACAAAATAAAATAAAAGAAATTAAGTAAAAACAAATGTCCGAAAAATCGTTAAGCCAATTACGAAAATATTTACACGATAACTTAGGTTTAAATTTTACTAAAAACCAGGAGAAAGAACTTTGTAAAAAAATTGAGCAGGCGGGAAAAGATTTTAACTATGATAATACAGATGCATTTATTAGTTGGTTATTAAAGACTAAACTTATCCCAAAACAAATCGAAAAACTCGCATCATTTTTAACTATTGGCGAAACCTATTTTTTTCGCGAAGTCAAAGCACTTGATTATTTGGAACATAATTTTTTGCCCGAACTTATAAATAATCGCAGAGGAAAAAAACAACGTTTGAGAATTTGGAGTGCTGGCTGTGCTTCGGGCGAAGAACCGTACTCTGTTGCAATTTTGCTTAAAAGGGTGATCCCCGATATAAAAAGCTGGAATATCTCAATTCTGGCCACCGATATAAATGCTGCATTCCTTGAAAAAGCAAGGACCGGGATTTATACAAATTGGTCCTTCCGCAAACTTTCCGGGTCATTTAAAGAAAATTATTTTACAGAGCTTGGGCCAAACAAATTTCAAATTAATCCCGAAATACGAAGCATGGTTACTTTTGCTTATCAAAACCTGGCAACAGATACTTATCCTTCGCTGATAAATGGTACCAATGCCATGGATATCATTTTAAACCGAAATGTATTAATCTATTTTTCCAACGATGGAATTAAGCAGGTAAGCAATCGCTTTTATAATTCTCTCACAAAAGGGGGTGTTTTTTTGGTTAGTCCGGTAGAAATGTCAAATCTGATATCCCCAAAATTTGGGATAATACCTTATTTGGGTTATACAATTTATACAAAAGGGCCAACTAAAGTTGAGCAAAAAGGGGTTGTTGAGTGGGAAGTTTCCGATACTGATGAAATTAGGAAAACACCTCAGCAGATTTTAAATACTGAAATAAACAAATCGCCGGTAAAACCAACCGGTATTAAACCGGAAAAACAGGATCAAGTTGAAAAGGAGCAGAAAGTTAAAAATTCAGATTATGAATCTGCCCTGGCTTTGTTTAATCAAGGGAAATTCGATGAGGCAGAAAACAAACTGAATAATATTTTTGCAAACAGGGAGGTAATCTCGAAGCAGGCACTTTGTCTTTTAATAAAAACAAAAGCAAATTTAGGCAAATTAAACGAGGCCCTGGCTTTATGTAACAAGGCGCTGAAAACAAATAAGTTAGAACCGAACCTGCACTTCCTTATAGCAAATATCCAGCAGGAAAAGGGCAATTTGGCAGAAGCAATTTTATCGTTAAAAAGGGTTATTTATCTCGACCCCGATTTCCCGCTTGCTCACTTTTCGCTTGGTAACCTTTGCCTTAAATCGGGTAAAGATTTGGCTTGTATAAATCATTACAAAAATGCCTTAGGTATTCTTGCAAAGCTCGATCCCGATGAAGTATTAAAAGAATCGGACGGATTGACTGCCGGTAGATTGGCTGAAATTATTAAATCGATAAAAGGATAAACAGATGAAAGATTGAAAACCAGAAAACATGACAATAGAAAATCATATAAAAAGTATCTTAAAAGAGAGGGCGAATCTCCTGAAAATTCAAATTGAAAAAGATGATATTTCAAGCGGATTGCTCGACTGCATCGAATTTATTTTGGAGGGCGAAAGATATGCGATGGAATCAGTTTTTGTAAGCGAAGTAATTCCCCTGATGGAAATAACCCCACTGCCATGTACCCCAGGATTTATTCTGGGGATCGTTAATGTTCGGGGTAAAATCATATCGATAATCGACATGAAAAAATTCTTTGGCCTCCCGGAAAAAGGGATAACAAATCTTAACAGGGTAGTAATTATTAAATACAACGGGGTTGAACTGGGAATTCTTGCCGACGAAATTGTTGGGAACACTAAAATTCAACTAAACAAACTTCAATCAAAAATTAAAACCATAACAGATATCCACAACGGCTTTATTTTAGGTGTAACAAAAGAGCGGTTAATTGTATTAGACATAAAAGAGTTTTTATTAAACAAAAAATTGATAATCGATGATGAAGTATAAAAGTTTCAAGTTTTAGGTTTTTATTTCACCCGAAACCCGAAACCTTAAACCTTAAACTTTAAACCGGAACCCGGAACCCGGAACGTGAAACCCGGAACTAATTTTTTTAAATAAAAAGGAGGTAAAAAATGAGTGTTAAGAAGAATTTTTTTGCAAGGAGCATCAGTACAAAGTTAATTGCTTTGTTCCTGGCCATTTCAATAATCCCTATTTTGATAATAGGAATATTAAGTAATAACAGATCAGGCAATGCTATCGAAGATGAGGTTTTTAACAAATTATCTTCAGTAGGATCGCTTAAACAAGAACAGGTTGTTTCGTTTTTGGAACGTAAGCTCAGGGATATTGATGTTCTGGCGAAATCTCAAAATACATTAAATGCTTTTAGTAAATTAAAAGAGTATCACGATACAGGGGGGGCAACTCCTGAAGGCCCTTTTAATGCTGCATCAGATAGGTTCAGGACAGTTTATGATGAAATAAACCCTTATTTTAAGAATTATGTTGAAGCCTATGGTTTTGATGACGTCTATTTTATCTGTGCTGCCCATGGGCATGTAATGTACACAGTATCGGGAAAAGCTGATTTGGGGATTAATCTTTCAACCGGAATGTATAAACACATTGGATTGGCAAAATTATGGCAAGACGTTGTACGGACTCAAAAGCACGTTTTTATTGATTTTAATAACCACGAACCAACCGGGGCAAACGCGGCATTTATTGGAACTCCTGTCTTTGATACAAGTGGCAACCTCATAGCTGTTATGGCCTTACAAATAAGTACACTAAGGATTAATGGAATTATGATTGAGAATACCGGACTTGGTGAAACAGGTGAAACTTATCTGGTTGGCTATGACAATTTAATGAGGTCGGATTCAAGGTTTGAAACGGAAACTACAATCCTGAAAAAAAAGATTGATTCAGAAAGTGTAACATTAGGTAAACTGAATAAATCGGGAATTCATATTATAAAAGATTATCGCGATATAAATGTTTTAAGTTATTATAGTGATTTAGGTCTGGAAGAAAAATTTGGGGTTGACTTCGACTGGATTTTAATGGCAGAAATAGATGAAGCTGAGGCCTTATCACCAATAAAAACCCTGAGAAATCAAATATTGCTAATTGGCTTAATCATTGCCGCCATTGTGGCAATTTTGGCATTTTTGTTTGCCCGGTATTTTACAAAACCAATAATACAATTAACCGGGTTTTCGAAATTGTTTGCTTTGGGCGACCTAAGCTCAGATATTAGTATTAATCAGGCTGATGAAATAGGTGAATTAGCAGATTCATTTAAATTGATGCAGAAAAATTTGCGCGAAAAAGCAACCATTGCAAACCAAATTGCAGGGGGAAACATGACAATCGATGTTAAACCTTTGTCGGAAAACGATACTATGGGGATTGCATTTGCCTCGATGGTAGATAATTTACGATCCCAGATAACAGGCATTAACAATGGCGTAAATGTGATTTCATCGTCGGCAAGCGAGATAATGGCAACTATTGCACAGTTGGCATCGGGGGCGGCTGAAACTGCAACTTCTATTAGCGAAACAACTTCAACAATTGCAGAGGTAAAACAAACTGCTGAGGTGTCAAATCAGAAAGCAACAAATGTTTCCGAAAGTTCTCAGTTAAACAGGCAGGCCTCTCTTAGGGGAACGAAGTCAATAGCCGATACAGTTAAAGGCATGAACAGGATAAAAGAGCAAATGCTTTCAATTGCCGATATAGTTGTCAGGTTAAGTAGCCATAGTAAATTGATTGGCGAAATTTCAAATACCGTAAGCGATATTGCCGAACAATCGAACCTGCTTGCGGTAAATGCTTCAATAGAAGCGGCTAAAGCTGGTGATCAGGGAAAAGGATTTGGTGTTGTTGCACAGGAAATTAAAAACCTGGCCGAACGCTCAAAAGAATCTACCCGGCAAATACAGAATATTGTGGGCGATATTCAAAAATCGATAAACAGTACCGTTATGGCAACCGAACTCGGAGAAAAAGCGGTTAATGAAGGTTTGGAACTCACAGCAATTGCCGACGAGGTTATTAAAACATTGGCCTTTAGTGTGAATGAGGCGGCGCAGGCATCAATTCAAATAGCATCTTCAAGTCAACAACAGCTCATTGGAATGGATCAAATTAATGCTGCGATGGAGAATATAAAAGAGGCAAGTATCCAAACCGCTACAAGCACCAAACAATCAGAAGGTGCTGTGACTGATCTTCATAAATTGGGTGAAAAATTACAGGAAATTTTAAAGAGGTATAAGTTGAGTTAGAAATTGGATAAACATTTAATTGTTAATGATAAAAAATTAATTAACGATGCAAACCAAATGATACGAACGTAGCGCATAAATTATAGCAAAGCGAATAAAAATGGACAAAAAACAGGAATTTCTTAAAAGGCTTCTTGTAACTTTTCAGATAGAAGCTGAAGAGAACCTAAAGAATATGTCGGCGAATTTAATTAAGCTTGAAAATAATCCCACTGATTTCGCCGCCCAGGAATTTATTGAAAATATTTTCAGGGATGTGCATAGTTTAAAAGGATCGTCGAGAGCAGTTAATTTATTGGAAATCGAATCGGTGGCCCACTCTTTTGAGGGTGTAATGTCGGCATTAAAAAATAACAGGATTCAACTAAATGAGAATATTTTTAATGTAATGCACCAAATCATCGACCTTATCGATGATTTATTAAATAGTACAGAAAGTGGAATAAATTCAGAATTAAAAGAACGTGTTTCCGATGCTTTAAAAAATCTTCCGTTGATTGAAGCGGGTAAATTTAAGGAAATTGAACATTCTGCTTCATATGATAAAAAGACAAAGATAATACCTGACCCCGAAGATTTAAACCCAAAACCTGAACCAATAGAACCAAAACCTGTTGCACCAAAGCCGAAAAATACTTCCGAAACAATCAGGGTGTCAACCAGTAAACTGGATAATATGTTAAATCAGGTAGAGGAAATGCTTTCACTAAAATTGGGGTTTATTCAGCAAATAGAAAATTTGAGGCTTGTTTTGGATAAACTTAATATTTTGAACAATGAATCTTCCAATATTCTTAGCTCGACAAGTAATCTATTGCAAACACTGGAGAAGAAAGAAAAAGCAGGCGATATATCAATAGAAGAACGGGAAGTAATTAAGATAATTCAATTTTATGATTGGAGCGGGTCGTATATTAAAACAATAAAAAATGATCTTGTTGATATAAGAAAATTTTCTGTTCAGGAATCCCACTCTTCAGGTTTAAAAATTGAAACCTTATTAGACGGTGTAAAAGAGATAATTACAGTTCCATTTTCGATGATATTAGATGTTTTTCCAAAAACCGTGCGCGACCTTTCGAAAGGTTTTGGAAAGGAGATTGATTTTGTAGTTAAGGGTGAAGATACCGAAATTGACCGTAGAATTCTTGAAACTATAAGAAACCCACTTTTGCACATTACAAGAAATTGTGTCGATTACGGAATCGAAAAACCGGAAATAAGGCTTGAGAAAGGTAAACCCCAAAAAGGGACCATCTTTTTTATTATCGAACGCCTCGAAAATAGCAAGATCCTTGTTAAAATTTCTGACGACGGAAAGGGAATAAACATTGAAAAATTAAAAGAAGTATATATTAAAAACGAAGGTATTTCTGCTGAAGGGGTGGCAAAAATACAAAAGAAAGAGTTGTTGGACTATATTTTCAAATCGGGCATTACAACCAGTGATATTGTAACTGATATATCGGGACGAGGTTTAGGCATGGCAATTGTCCAGGAAAAAATTGAACAACTCGGAGGAACGGTAAATGTTGAATCTGAAAAAGACAAGGGGACTTCGTTTAATATTCAGTTACCCTTGTCGTTGGTAACATTCCGTGGTATTTTAATTGTTGTGGCAGGTAATGAATTTGTGGTCCCTACGGCCAAAATCAACCGAGTTCAACGTTTGAATAAAAAAGAGATAAAAACAGTTGAAAATAAAGCGACCATACTTTTTGAGGATCGGGTAATCCCTTTGGTAAGTTTAGGAAATATTCTTGAATTAACACCAAAAGAAAACGATTCTGAATGGGTTCAGGTTTTAGTTTTTGGTTCCAATAAAAAGGAAACAGGATTTTTAATCGATGAAATTATTGGTGAACAGGAGGTGTTAGTTAAGAAATTCAATAAACACCTTGCCCGGGTAAGGAATATTTCGGGAGCCACTGTATTGGGTTCGGGGAAAGTTGTCCCGATTTTAAATGTTTTCGATTTGATAAAATCATCTGAAAAGCCATCGGCAAAAGAAATAACATTAAAAATTAAAGAGGAATCAGCCAAAATTGAAACTAATGTTTTGGTAGTTGAAGATTCTATTACTTCCAGGATGCTGCTGAAAAATATTCTGGAAACGGCAGGGTATAATGTAACAACTGCAATCGACGGAGTTGATGGATTTACAAAATTAAAAGAAGGCAGTTTCAATGCCGTGGTATCAGATATACAAATGCCCCGGATGAACGGATTCGACTTAACAGAAAAAATCAGGGCCGACAAAATATTTTCCGAAATGCCAGTGGTTTTGGTAACCTCGCTCTCAAAAAGCAACGATAAAGAAAGGGGGATTGAGGTTGGGGCAAATGCTTATATTATTAAAAGCAATTTCGATCAAAGTAATCTGTTGGAAATTTTGGAAAGGTTAGTATAAAAAGTATTCAATGGTGAGTTTTTTGTTACTGCTCATTAGGTTTAATGCGTTGATTATCAATAGCCCCATGCTTTAGCTTGGGGTTGAATATTGTAAATGTTGGTAGTTTTGGCGGGATTTTTGGTTTTTTGAACAAAAATCAGGACAAAACGGATTGATAACTAACGATTTAGATTTTAGTTGTCCTGTTGAGTGTTAACAGTTTTTTAGTTGTTATGAGAAGTTATTAAACACGGTTAGTAAAAGTATAAAACAATAAAGAGTGTCGATCAATTGAAAGACAAATTGCCACAATAAAAAGATAGTTTTTAATAATATGAATAAAAATAAAACAATAGTAATTGCAGAAGACAGTGCTACTCAGGCTGCACATTTGCAATTTATCCTCGAAGATTATGGATATACCGTATTTCACGGTAATGACGGTAGAAAAGCACTTGAAATAGTTAGTAGTAAAAAGCCCGATTTGGTAATCAGCGATATTATGATGCCCGAAATGGATGGTTACGAATTGACAAAACACATTAAAAATGACCCTCAATTAAAACATATTCCTGTGGTTTTGTTAACAACACTTTCAAGCCTTGCCGACATATTAAAAGGCCTTGAGACTGGTGCCGAAAATTACATCATTAAACCTTACGAAGAGGAAGATCTGATTTTTAAAATAAATAGTGTTTTACAAAAAGATGGTAAAAAAGTTACCGACTTGAAAGGCGACCGCTTAAGTATTACTTACGATAATTGCGATTACCTTGTTGATCCGGGTTCAACAAAACTTGCTGATTTTTTAATAACAACTTACGAAAATGTTCTTAGAAAGAATAAAATAGTAGAGGAAAAGCAGAATGAATTACGTATTCTAAATGAATCTCTCGAAGAGAAAATACAAGAAAGGACAGCAAAATTAACTGCGGAAATTGAAGTCAGGAAAAAGGTTCAGGAAGAATTAGGGGAATCGGAAAAAAAATACAGGTTGTTAACAGAAACGTTGCTCGATTCTATTTTTGTGATTGATGCTGACTTTCGCTTTGTTTTTGTCAATTTGCCGGCAGCAAAAGTTTTGAGGTCCCGACCTTCCGAAATAATTGGGAAAAAAATTATTGATGTAATTAAGGGAGACGCCGATGAATATCAAATAGAGGCCATTGAAAATGTTTTTTTAACCAACGAAACCGAAAATACCATTTCAAAAATTAGCTTTCCCCGTGGCGATACATGGTTCGATACACAATTAATACCGATTGTCGATAAATCGGGGAAACCGTATCGGGTATTGGGAATAGCTCGCGATATTACAGAAAAAAAGCAAACTGAAATTGAACATCAAACCATTATTCAAACATCGCAGGATGGATTCTGGATTGTTGATGCCGGCACTGGAGATTTATTAGACGTAAACTCTGCATACTGTTCAATTATAGGTTATTCGCGCGAGGAACTCCTTAAAATGAAAGTTCAGGATGTTGAAGCACTTGAATCACCTGAGGAAACAAAAAAACACTTTGAAAATGTATTTGAAACAGGGCACGATTTATTTGAAACTAAACATAAAAAGAAATCAGGTGAAATAATCGACATTGAAGTAAGTGTTAATTTAGACATTGTTGGCAAAAACAGATTTTACGTTTTTTTAAGGGATATAACAGAACGCAAACAAGCTGAAAAGGCATTGCACGAATCGAATGAAAAATTCAGTGTGCTTTATAATAATTCCCCCGACATGTTTGTTTCAGTTTCCCCCCTCGATGCCACTATTCTATTATGTAACGACACATTATTGGAAAAAACGGGTTATACCAGAATGGAGATAATTGGTATGCCCATTTTTAAAATGTATCACGAGAATAGTTTGGAAGATGCAAAAAAAGCATTTCAACAATTTGTTGAAACAGGTGAAGTTAACGATAAAGAACTGGTTATAAAAAGAAAAGATGGCAGCAAGCTTGAAGTTAGCTTAAATGTTGATGTGGTAAGAAACGAGGCGGGTGGGATACTCTATTCTATCTCATCGTGGAGAGATATTACAGAACGTAAACTGGCTGATAAAGCACAACACGAAGCTGAGAATAATTTAAGAAAATTATCGCTTGAATTGCAAGAGCGAAACAGCGATTTAGAATCTTATGCCCATACTGTTGCCCACGATTTAAAAAACCCGGTTGGTGTTATTTCTGGTTTTGCCGAAATAATTTCTGAAGAAGATAACCTAACATCGGAAGAAACAAAAGAATATAGCCAGCATATTTATAAATCGAGTTTAAACCTGGTTAATATTATTAATGAGTTACTTCTTTTTGCCAGTTTGCAAAAAACAGAAATTGATTTAAAGGAACTTGATATGAAAGAAATAGTTTCTTTGGCAATCGATCGTGTAATCCCCGAAAAGGAACAGGGTATGATTGATATTACTCTCCCGGATAGTTGGTTAACTTCAGTTGGCCATGCACCCTGGATTGAGGAAGTTTGGAAAAACTACATTAGCAATGCCTTTAAATATGGTGGTGTACCTTTAAAAATAGAATTTGGTTGCGAACAAAATAAGTCAGAAACTCACCCAAATTTTGTAAAATACTGGATAAAAGATTTTGGCCCGGGGATAAGCGAAAAAAACCAGAAACTTTTGTTTAAAAAATTCGAACGGCTCGATCAGGTTAAAGCTACCGGGCATGGTTTAGGTTTATCGATTGTACGGAGGATTGTAGAAAAATTAGGGGGGAAAACAGGCGTAGAAAGTGAACCGGGAAAAGGAAGTACTTTTTATTTTATGCTTCCATACAAGTGCCCTGATAAAAATGAAGTTTCAAAAGCCCCATCAATCAATAAACTTCTTTCGCATAAAACATTAATTGTTGAAGACGATATGGCATCGGATATTTACCTTGGAGTTTTAGCTAAAAATTTCAGTAACGAAGTTATACATGTGCCCTCCGGGAACGAGGCCGTTAAGGCCTGCCTTAATAATCCGGGAATAGATTTGGTGCTTATGGATATTTCGTTGCCCGATATTACGGGGTACGAGGCCACGCGGAGAATAAGGGAATCCAATAAAAATGTCATCATAATTGTGCAAACCGCCTATACCCTGAGCAACACACGCGAAAAGGCTATCGAAGCAGGATGTAATGCATATATATCAAAACCCATAAGGCCAGATTTACTAAGTGACATTATTGAAGAACAGTTAAAAAACAGGGCAACTCCGTAAAAAATAAAAGTAATGATAAAAGTACTTATTGTAGAAGATTCGAGAGTAGTAAGCGAGTATTTGGAGTTTATATTTAGTGAAGACCCCAAAATAGAAGTTATTGGCAATGTAAGTAACGGAAAACAGGCAATTGAATTTATAAAAAAGAAAAAGCCCGATATAATTACTATGGATATTGATATGCCCATAATGAATGGCCTCGAAGCAACCAGGATAATAATGTCAACAACACCAGTCCCAATAATTGTTGTTACAGCCAGCAGGAATATGCAGGAAGTAACAATAACGATGGAAGCCCTGGCCGCAGGCGCCCTTTCGGTAATTGAAAAACCAGTAGGCATCGGGCATCCAAACGAACAGGGAAAAAGGGATAAAATGTTAACCATGGTAAAAGTTTTATCGGAAGTTAAGGTGGTTAAACGAATAACTTTCATAACAGAAAAACCAATGTTAAAACCTTTAATACCAACGCATGGACCTTTATTAAAACATTTTGTAAATAGGAAAATTGTGGCGATTGGAATCTCCTCCGGAGGCCCTCAGGTACTTGAGAAAATATTTTCAAAAATTACAGGGCAATTCCCTTTTCCCATTGTTGTGGTCCAACATATTACCGAAGGTTTTCTCGATGGCTTGGTTAGCTGGTTGGGCCGTCTTTTAAAAATCCCGATCCACATTGCTGCCGATATGGAAACGGCCCAGGCAGGGCATATTTATTTTGCGCCCGATAATCACCAGATAGAAATAATTGATTTAAAAATTAAACTTGTGCCTTGCTTTGCTAAACCCGGTTGCTTATGCCCTTCGGTTGCAAATCTTTTTAATAGTCTGGCCAAAAATCATGGAAAAGAAACTATAGCTATGATTATGACAGGAATGGGACGTGACGGTTCTAGGGAGCTTAAAATATTGCGCGATGCCGGGGCAGTTACATTTGCCCAGGATAAAGTAAGCTCGCTTGTACATGGAATGCCCGGCGAAGCAATAAAAATAAACGCAGCCGAGTTTATTCAAAACCCCACAGAAATTGCCGATTTATTATTTCAGATAGAAAAAAATCATTAGTAAATAATTCCCGTTGAAAATTAGAAACTGATGATTTTAAAATATAGTAGAATGAAAGGGAATAAACTTATAGTAATTGCAGAAGACAGCCCAACCCAGGCGGCCCGTTTACAATTTATTCTTGAAGATTATGGATTTACAGTTTTACATGGGAAAAATGGTAGTGAGGCATTAAATATAATCAGGGAAAATAAACCGGATCTGGTAATCAGCGATATTACGATGCCGATAATGGATGGATATCAACTAACAAAAAATGTTAAAAACGACCCAGTGTTAAATCGCATACCAATAATTATGCTAACTACACTCTCCAGTTTGGGTAATATTCTGAAAGGCCTGGAAAATGGAGCCGACAATTATATTTTAAAACCTTTCGAAGAAAAAAACCTGATCTCTAAGATTGAATCCGTTTTAAAAAACGGAAATGAGGGAATTGTGAAATTTTCTGGCGATAATTTGCTTGTAGCCCATGAAGGTTTATCGTATAAAATTGATTCGAAATCAACAAAAATTGTCGATTTTTTAATCACTACTTATGAAAATGTCCTTAAAAGGAACCAGGCTGCGGAAAAGTCTAAAAGGGAATTGCGGGTATTAAACGAATCGCTTGAAGAAAAAGTAAGTGAAAGGACTGCCAAGTTGTTTAAAGAGGTAACCGAAAGAAAACAATATCAGTATGAACTTGAAGAATCAGAAAAAAAATATCGTTTATTGTTCGATAACGGCCCCGATGGAATTAGTCAAATCGATAATAAGGGTAATATTGTTCATAGTAATAAACGCGAAAGTGAACTTATCGGGTATGAAAAGGAATTTATTGTAGGCAAACATTTTGCAACTTTCTTAAACAAAGAATCAGTAGGAAATTTTAAAGAGTATTTTGATATTCTCCAAAAAGAAGGGTATCTCGAAACTGAAATGTGGTTAGTTAGAAATGACGGGGTAGAATTTCCGGTTTGGCGAAAATTTTCAGCAATTTATGAAAATGGCGGGTTTAACGGTGCGATTGTACATACCAGGGACATAACCGATCGAAAACAAGCAGAAGAAAAATTGCTATATTCCGAACAACGTTTTTGTCAGGTTACCGAACACTCTAAAGAATGGATTTGGGAAGTCAATACAGATGGTTTATATACTTTTTCGAGCAAAGTATTAGAAAATACCCTGGGTTTTAAACCCGAGGAAATAATAGGCAAAAAACATTTTTACGATTTTTTTCATCCCGAAGATAAAGAAGAATTAAAAAAAGGTGCTCTACAGGCGTTTAAACAAAAACAACCATTTTATGAATTTATAAACCGTAATGTAAATAAAAATGGAGAAACTATCTGGCTTTCAACAAGTGGAGTTCCAATGCTCGATAGGGAAGGTAACCTGATTGGATACAGGGGTACCGATTTTAATATAACGGAGCGTAAAAATGCCGAAGAAGAATTAAAGGAGGCATATTTAAAAGCCACCGAGTCAGACAGATTAAAATCAGCCTTTTTGGCAACCATGTCGCACGAACTGAGAACGCCCTTGAATGCGATACTTGGATTCTCTGATCTTATTAGCGAAGACTTATCGGGGGAGGAAACGGTAAAGTTTGCCAAAATTGTCAATTCAAGTGGAAAACATTTGCTTACTATTGTTGACGATCTTTTTGATATTGCCTTGATTGAATCTGGTGTTATAAAAATCCAGAAAAATGAAGAAAACCTTTATTCAATTCTGAAAAATGTTCATGATATCATTACAAGCCTGCAACAAAAAATGGGTAAATTAAATATTGATCTTAAAATGATAATTCCGGCAGACAGCAAAGATTTTATCCTTCAGACTGATTCTGCTAAATTGAAACAAATCTTGATCAATATTTTAAAGAATGCGGTTAAATTTACACACAAAGGACATATAAATTATGGTTATTCGATAACGATGGGACATAAAACCTCCGAGCTTGAATTTTTTGTTAAAGATACGGGCATCGGTATTCCTGAGAAAAAGCGTGAGTTTATTTTCGATGCTTTTAGGCAGGCCGACGATTCGCATACCAGAATATACGGTGGTACTGGAATTGGTTTGTCTATTGCCAGGAAACTTACCGAGCTTTTTGGGGGTAAAATATGGTTTGAAACAGAACCAGGAAAAGGCAGTACTTTTTACTTTACAATTCCTTTTGTAGAGGCTGAAAAAGTTACCAAACCTATAATAAAAGAGATTGAAAAGAATGACGATCTTTTACTAAAAAAAATCCTTATTGTTGAAGATGTTTATATAAGTTATGAATATCTGA
>Ga0209249_1001329_pt1 | contig 24381 bp, 14 predicted proteins | sample SaaInlV_200m_DNA_4_FD_184653 | JGI IMG/M metagenome (GOLD analysis project Ga0209249, IMG submission 184653) | Marine microbial communities from expanding oxygen minimum zones in the Saanich Inlet - SI037_S3LV_200m_DNA (SPAdes) (version 2) | ecosystem: Environmental > Aquatic > Marine >...
TGCCTCGACACGGGACAGTGCGGCTCGAAGCTCCGGCCGCTCCCGGGCAGCTTCATCCACAAGCTGCTCTGTTCGCGGCAGCTCCTCTCTCTGGACCTCGTCGGGCAGTTCCGCAATCTCGAATGCGCTATGCACTGGAATCCCCATGGCGTACGCCAGGCGGCCGTGCGATGTCCGCACGCCGTTGCGGGTCTGAACAACCTGCAGGTGTGCATCGGCACGCTGCGTCTCAGCCCGAAGCACATCGGCACGGGTTACGACTCCGGCTTCATGCCGGGCCCGGGCCAGCTCCAGTTGGTATTGGGTGCGCTTCGACGCTTCTTCCGCTACCCTCACCATCCACGTTGCCCCCATAAGCTCGTAATAGGAGACTTCAACGGCCAACGCAACGTCTTGCAGATTGGTATTGTGACGAAAGCCCAATTCGGCGAGCACGGCTTCCGCGCCTGCCACCCGTGCCCTGCGTGCGCCACCGTCGAAGAGCAGATAGCTGACGTCGATTCCCGCGGCGTAGACGCTACGCGATGCATTCTCCTGACCGCTCTCCAGCGAGACCGTTCTGCCCCGTGATACCTCAGACTGGAGATCGACCGACAGCAGATACGCCGCCCGTTCCTCGCCCACTCGGGCTGCCGCGGCACGAGCCGCATACCAGGTCTCACGTGTTCGAGGATTGCGCTCGAGTGCAACGCGGATGCATTCGGCGAGCGTCACAGCATGATCACGTTCCAGCGGGTGCTGAACGCAAGTGTCATCAGGCCCGGTCGCATCCGTTCCCGATAGCAAGCCGGTCTCCGGCAAAGCCTGGAAGCGATCTGACGGCCCAATCGGCGTGGCATGCTGGTGATCCGGCATTCTCAGGGATGTGCAGCCGGTGCCAATCATCAAGAGCAGGCTGGCGCAGCAACCTGCCCGAACCACTGGCGTTATGTGCGTGTTCGTGCCGGCCGCCTTGGTCATCGATGGCTCCAGGCGGCTATTCCTGCTCGCCCAGTCCTGTGCCCACCCTCTCGGTGGTGCGGCCAGCCTATGGCCCCAGCTGCGAGCACAACGGTGATGGCGACGAGCAGCGCAATGACTGCAACGGTGGCCCGTGGTCGCGAATGCTCGGGCCGCAGTGCATTGGCAAAGACCTTCCCCGATACCTCCGAGCGGTGCGTTTCTTTCCCCCAATCCGCACGCAGCTCCCCCTGGAACGCCCGACAGCTTCCACATGCTTCGAGATGCTTGTTCACGAGGTCGACCTCGTCAGGTTCGAGCGCTCCCGCGTCGAGCTCACGGACCAGCAATCTGCAAGCGCTGCATCTCACAACGATACTCCTTTGCTTCTTGAGAGCGTTCCGGGGACGGGCATGTATCCGACCTTTTCTCACAGCTGGCTCTGCTGTTCGCGAGGATACACGTCTTTCGCTTTCAGCGTGTTGCGCACACAAGGGGATGTGGAAGGGCGGCCCATGCCGGCACGGCCATGGAGGCCCGAAGACACGAGACCGCCCTGCCCAGCGAGACTCAATCGCACAAGTCGTTCTTGCTTCTACGACACGGGGCTTTGCCGGCCCGTTTCCCTGAGCACACTACGGGAGTTCCGTCGGCCTTCTTGCAGTTGCCGGCTTCCGCCTCGCCCGCACGGCAGTTCTTGCGAAGGCCCTGGGAGCCGCATTCAGCTTGAGGGGAGACGCACGCATCACAGGCATTCTTCCTGCAGGCGCTCCCCTTCGCGCACGTTCCTTTGCTGCCGCAATCTTTGCAGTCAGGGCACTGATTGCATCGCTTCCCGTCGCAGTCGCATCCCATCTGTCCCTTTTGACACGCCTTTGCCGTATCGCAGACTCCGGCGCCGTCTAACGCGCACTCTGAGGGGCACGGCGTTTTGGTCGCAGCGGCTCCCGCGTCCGCCGTGGCGGGGCGTTCCTGTGCATGAACCCTCATTGCTGAAAGGACAACGATCACCCCTGCCATTGTCGCGCACACTACGATTGCTTTCCTCATTCCAGTTCTCCTTGTTGTCGAGTTCGTTCTCCGGGTTCTGGTACTGAGTGTCGATTCCTGATCGCCACTCACTCGTTCGGCGCTGGTTCTCCGAGCGTCTCTGATTCGAGAGCAGTGCACGATGGTCCGCCGCGCAACGGCCCGGCAATAGGTGCGTGGCCAGCACACCCCGCCCGGTGTCGCAGCAGCTCAAACAACCGCCCCTGCTGTTCGGGATTCAGCGCCTCCTTCTCCGCCAGCAGCCAGTCAACCACCAGTCCCTGCATGCGCCGTTGTCCCGCCAGGATTTGCTCCCGTTTGGCACCGACGGCTTCCATGTCCGGTTCGCTCTCTGCCAGGAGGCGGATCAACTCCTCTCGGCTGCGGTTGACGTCCTTGCACACGCCACGGGCGGCTTTCTGAAACTGAATCAGCCGCGGCTCGATCAGCCGCCATTGCGTTCTGGTCACTGCCAGTCGGCGATGGAGCGGACACCAGATGCTGTCCGTGGCGGCGGAATCCTCCCGCTGCAGCAGTGAGGGTAGGACCCGAAACGCCCAGCCCGTGACAAAGGCGGCATTCAGAGCCAGCGAGAGCACGACCAGCAGTAAGGCAACTCTTCTTTGCATCGCTACTCGCCTCCTCCGTTTGCCCCAGTCGCCAACGCCAGGTAGCAGTTTGCCAGCGATCCCTCCGGTGCGTCCGTGAGATAGTCAAGCCCGTATGCAGTACCAGACTGCGCCATGGATGTATTCGGAGCGGTATCCCCGGTGCTCGGCATCCCGCTCCCCATGAGCGCCCCCAGGCAGACCCCGCAGATGAACGTGGCGGCGGCGGCCAGTCGCATGGGGGGCGAGATCGATTGCCAGAACACCAGAACCCTTCTCTTTCTCGCGGGGGGCTTTGCGGCGCGTGCCATCACGTGTGCCACGAATCCGTTGGGAGTACCTGGCGGCGGCGGGAGTGCCAATATGGCGCTTGCTACGACTTGCAGGCGCTCAAGCTCCTCGCGGCACGCGATACAAGCGTCGAGGTGCAGCTTCACGCACTCCCGATCCTTGCGGGAAAGCTCTCCGTCCAAGTAACGATTCAGTTTCCGCTCTGTGGTCTTGCAGTTCATTGTCAGCGATCCTTCTGCCCTGACAAACGGGCGTCCCCGCGAGAACCCCCGCTATCCTTCCGAATTTCTGACCCCATCAGGTGCGCCTCCATTCCCCAAGCCCGTCCGCAAGGGCCTCGCGCCCTCGGGCAAGAAGGCGCTCGACGGATTTGACCGATGCCCCCAGGATCTCGGCAATCTGCTTGTAGTTCAGGTCTTCGAAGTACCGCAGCATCAAAGCTGCACGCTGGCGTGGAGGAAGTGCCTGGAGGGCACGGTTAACTGCCGAGGCACGATCCCGACTTATCAGTTCATCCGAAGGTGTTACGCCGGAGGGAGTTGAAGCAGGCGGGGCATCCGTGTAGACAGGCTTCTTCTTCTCGAGCCGGTCCAAACATAGGCGAGTAACGACACGGCACAGGTACGTCCGGAAGGCCGCGGTGGGACGGTAGCGCGAAGCTGCATCGAGCACTCTCAAGAACGCGTCTTGGGCAACGTCCTCGGCCTCGGCAGGATCCTGTAGCATGCGCCATGCTGTGTTCCAAGCATAGCGCTGATTGCGGCGTACGAGCTCCCCGAACGCCTCAATGTCGCCGTGGGCGACGTCCTGCATAAGTTCTTCGTCTTTGCGCATCTTCTCGGCAATGCCCTTTGCCGACTGTAAACGGATACCTCACGGAAAACCCCCGCCAACGTCGGAAATTCTCTCGCCACGACCCAAGTCGCTGCAGCGCCAGACACGGGGTCAGAGTACCAGTCCTTGTTCTTGCCTTTGCCAGCCTTCAGCCGAAGTTCGATATCAGACGCGCGAGCTCGCAGTGCTTCCGACGCATCGATCCGGTCCGCCATCGGACTGCGGGCATGGCTCAATGCCCCGACAGAAGGGCCGGAGCCAGGCCTTGCGGTTTGCGTTTCTGGAGCTCCCGGTGAAGGCTATTCAGCATCCTCAAGCTCGACGTAGATCTTGTCGGCGGGGCCCATCATGCCGCCGCTGCCAAAGCGGTCAAACATACGGACAGCAATCACGTTGCGGCCGGCCTTCACCTGCGACGCCGGGATCGCGTACTGCCGCTTGACGGAATAGAAGAAGGGAACGCTCTTGTCTGTCTTCCCAACTGAGCGCCCATTCCAGAAGGTCTCGTCGAAGTCGTCGATGGCCCCGAAGGAGAGAAGCAGCGCCTTACCCGCCCACGCCTCCGGGATGTCCACGGTCAGGCGGTAGACGACTTCCCCGTCGACGTCGGCCCACTGCTTCCCATAGTTCTCGAACGCTTTCGGAACGTCGACGGTCTCCCATGCGGTGTCGTCGAATGCTGTCTGGACGGCCGCCCGGGCTGCAACACTCATCCCCGGGTCAGGGTGTGCGGTGTGCATGGTTTTGGCCTTGGGAAGCTTGCTCGTGATCCTGACACGCCACCCGCGCAAGAGCCTCAGTTTCTGCTGCTTGCCCGCCGGGGGCGAGTACATGGCGACGGCCTCGCCTGCCGGTGCGGGCGCTTCGAAACGAATGCTCCCCGCCTCAAGTGCTGCCGGATCCGCGGGCCGCAGGAAGACCGTTTGACCGCCGGAAACAAGCATGGCCAGCCGATTGACGCCGGCCGTGAGATGAACGGTGCCCTTCCCTTTGATGTCCCGGTGGTTCAGGAACACCCCATGGACCGTGTCCGGTCCCGCAACCACATCCAGCTCGCGATCCCGGTGGGAACGAATGTCAGTCTGGACCACGAAATAGTGGTCATCGTCTCCGTAGAGCTTCACCTTGAACGTGTTGCCGTCTGTCCGGCGCTCGGGATCATGCGCAACCCACTCAAACACCGAGTTATCGTTGAGTTCCCACTTCTGAACGGGATCGATCGCTCCGTCCTGGATCTGCTGCAGGAGCTCCGGGAGCTTCACGTTTCGGTGCCGAATCGGTCCCAACCGCACAAAGCCACCCTTGTGAATAGTCGCCGGTGGCGCCGTCACTGAAACCGGCTCGCCCGACCACTCGGCGACTTCGGGCATGGTGATCATAGCAAAGGAGGTAACGATCGGGTAATTGCACACACAGGTTCCCGCGAAGTTCGGGACATTCAGGACGCCGTCCGCAGCCACCAGGCTGGCACTGCATCCTGAACGGGTGCCTCTCAAGTGGTAGACCTTCTCGCTTTCGACGTCCGTATAGCTCACCGTCGCATCGCGCGACATCACGAGGTGCCTGCTGGCAACGGCATAGTTGCAGCCAATCCGGCGACCGAGTGGCCCGCCCTCCCCCGGCTCTCCGGTGAGCAGGTCGTACGCGTAACCAACGTCCCTCCCCAACGCACTGAATCCCTGGGTAAGGAACGTGTTGTCATCACGGATGATCACCGGGGCCATCCCGACCTTCTTGTCCCGCCAGATGGGGGTGCCGGTCTTTGCCTTGTAGGCGCCCGCTTTGCCGCTCCGGCCGAACAGCACGATACCCGTGTCGGCGGAGTAGCCCACCCAGTCGTCCTTCCCCCGAATGCTCGTCCATCCCGACGGACCATAGGAGGCATACAGCGTACGCATACGTGCCGTCCAGAGTTCGGCGCCGCTGCGTGCATCGACTGCGTACAGCACGGACTCCGTTTCCTTCTTCCCGTCCGTGCGTTTGAGCCACCGAGCTGTCTTTGCCATGGAGACGGAATCCACGCAGAAAACGATCCCGTCGCCTATGGCCAGGCTCGCGTTATTGAACCGGTCTTTCGCCTGGCGCCGCCATAGCTCGGCGCGGCTCTTCCGATCGAAACAAGCAAGGTACGTACTGTCCCAGTACCCATGATCAATCGCCCTGGTCTTCTCCTCGCTGAAGGCAATGAGAACGACGTCCCCGTCGACCCGAATGTCCTTCACGTGCGGGGCCTTGCCGTCGGCGTCGAACGTCATCGTGCCCAACACATCGCCGGTCTCCGGATCGTAGACCACGCACTTCCCGTTGGAGGCCAGGTAAACACCGTCATCCATCGATGCGGCCCTGGCAAGGGGAGTGCCCATTGGCGCGGTCCAAAGAGGGCGGCCGGTGTAGACGTCGTAGGCGAACAGCTTTTTCGCGCGCTGGTGAAGGGCAAACAGTCTGCCGCCGTTGATCTGCGGCTTCGCCCCGAGGCCATAGTCGTTGTACTGGACAAAGCCATTCTCGTCACCAAACCAGAGAAAGCCGAGCGGGGCCCGTACCCGATCATCTCTGGAGAAGAATGTGCGCGCTGCATTGGCCGGTTCGTGCGTCCACTGATCTGAGCCGGGCAACGCGCCCTCACGGACGACGAGAAGGTCGTTGCCGTCCTGCCTGACCGCCGCCTTGGGCAGCTTCGCGGCTTCGACCTTCTGTCCGAAGCCCTCCGCGTCCCCGGGCAGCTCAAGTACAAGCGTTCCCCCATAGGGCCGCAGGGAGTGGAAGGTCCGGTGAAGGTCAACGGCGCCCAGTTCCTCCGCCGTCAACCCCCGTTCCGAGATCACTAGGCTCGCGATATACGGGGGGAAGCCAAACTCGAAAGGACGTCCAACGAAAAGCTCTGCCCTGGAGCCCAGCAAGCCCGTCGCCGCCAGACGCTGTTGCAGCGCCCGGACCTTCTCACGATCCGCGTCAACGGCAAGGATGGTCAGGCCCGTCTGGCGGATCAGGGCCTCAATGAGCCGTCCACTGCCGATGCCCTGGACGATGCAATATCCCGAACGCACGCCGGTTGTCTTAACGAGTTCGGCCGCCTTCGCCTGCCATGTGTCCTCCTGCTCTACGGTTTCGGACACGGCAACCGCCGCCTTCGGGACCGGGGGCCCCTTCCCGAGGCAGTGGATCATGCCTTCCACCGTCGCCACGAAGAGCTTGTCGTCAGCCGCAATGATGCTTGAGGGCGTCCCGTCCAGGCTACAGCTCCAGGCCACGCGGGGAACGGCTTCCAGGTTCTCCAGCGCCACGAGTGTGCTGCCCACGTGCCCATACACGCGGTTCCCGGCCTTGGCCAGCGCCTCGCTCCTACCTTTCCATTGCGTCTTGTGCTCCCAGAGAAGTGGCGGCTTCCATTTCCGGAAGGTCCCCACCTTCATGCCGGAATCTTCCTGCACTTCCGGACGTTCGGCGTGGGCAATGTCGTAAGCGTAGAAGGCACCCGCGTGAGAGGCGTAGGCGAGTCCACCGTCGAAGGCCGAGGACGCGTCGCAGCCTTTGGCAAGTTTGTATGGGAAATAGGGTGATTCGTAGCCGTCTCTGCCCCTACCCGGACTGTCAGGTCCTTTCGGCCCCGTTCCCGCCCATTTGCTGCCGGCCTCTCGAAAGTCATAGAGATCCACGACGCCGGTCTTGCCCACGAAGAGGGTGTCCCCGCCGGCCGTCACACGGCCGTCACCGTTACGGTAACCCTGCGCATAGTAGATGATTCGTCCGGTTTCCAGCTCAAGCCCGGCCGGCATGGAGCGTCCGTTGGGAACGACCAGGCGGTTCGCCGCAATCAGGAAGTGGCCCTGCGGCGAAAGCCCGACATCATGTTTGCGCTCGTGGTCGATCCGGACATTCTCAATGTGATTGAGGTCACGGTTGACCCACTTGACGGCGCCGGTTCCTGCATCGAGCGCATAGTAGAAGACACCGAAGACCGGCCAGATGCCGGCGCCAAAGTAGAGGACGCCGTCCTTGACCACGGGGCCGCCTCGGACCGGCCAGAAGGAAATCAGATGGCCATTCCCCAGGAGGCGCTTGTCGGGGCGTTCCCTCGGCGCTCCGCGGAACCGCCACAGTAACCGGCCCGACGCCGAATCCAGGCAGTAGAGGCATCCGTCGTCTGAACCGACAAACACCCTGTCCTTCCAGCAAACCGGCGCGCAGCGGATGGGCCCCTCCGTGAAATACGTCCACTGCTCCGCACCGGAATCCGTATCATAGGCTGCAACACTCCCGTTGACGGGAGAGGCAAGAAAAAGCTGCTTACCCATCACCACCGGCTCGTAGGACGCGTCGAAATCAAGCCGTCGTTTGCGTTCGAGCGGCCACGCCTTGTGCATGGGAGGCAGCTTCAGCGACCAGAGCAAGACGGGATTGTCAACAACACCATCAGGGGATGCGGCGCTGCGCTCGACATCGTGCCGCCACATCGGCCAGTCACCGCCACAGAGCGACACCTGGGATGCCGCAAGAAGGAGGACGCCAAGGAGACAGGTTCTCATAGGGGGATTAGGCATTATGCACACGTCCGCATAAAGACAATGAGGGATAGGACCTGTTCGGGTGTGGCAGAAAAGTAGCTGAGCAGAGGCGCAAATGCCAGTGTAGAACGACCGGATCCGGGGTCACCTATGGTCGCAGACGCCGGGGAACTCAACGCGCGACGGACGGGCCATGCAGCAGCTCCTCCTGATCCGGCTTCACATTGCCAGCGGAAAACGGCCCAATCAGGGCGCAAGAAGCACATCGGACGACTGCCCCCAAGTTCCCGAACGCTGCCACATGAGCTGATTCCGCTTACTCCACCAACAACATGACCGGCCACAGGTGAGGCTTCATGTGGCAGGACGTGCCGGGCGGGGTCAGGGTCAGAGAGGTCTCGATGCCTTTCCCGTCGTCGTCGCTGAGGAACAGAGCGAAGCCGACGACGGTCCCGGCCTGCAACCGCACGGGTTGAATGAAGCGCGCCGGGAAGGCGATCTCGTAGACATAGCCGCCAGGGACCTCACGGAAGGCCGTCGCAATTCCCGGTTCGAGTTGGCGATTCTTCAGTCCGTAGACGCCGCCGGTGAGTTGTTCTTCCGGCGTGACCATACGCCAGGGGGTTGCAGTGTCCAGTGCGGCAGGATCGCGACAGAAATCGTAATTGTAATCGTTGCTGTCATATCCCTCGGTTGCGCGTGAGCGTGCGTCGCAGCAGGTGTCGATGTAGACCTGCAAGCAGTCGTTGTTCCAGTTGTTGGGCCCGCCACCCTTGGCGCAGGACAAGGTCTCGTCCGTGACACAAACGGCGAGATACAGGTTCTGATCGTCCCAGGCCATCCTGAAGGTGGCTGAGAAGGGGAGCATGCCTTCCTGCTGGTCCGCCTGCTTCGGGGCCTTCCCGTAGTCGTAGACACTGCTGATCGCGATTTCGGGTGTGGCGCCCCAATCGGCAAGGTCGCCGTCAACAACAAGGCGGGACGCGGGCCGTCTATTGACGGCGAAGCCGCGGAAGGAAACGTCGGTTTCCACGAACGAACCGTCGTGACCCGTGATGTGCACGGGCAAACGCAGCTCGGAGATGTGCGCGGACGACAAGACGGCGGGGAGCGGTACTCGCAGCGCGAACCGTTCCTTGACGGCAAGCTCGAGCGCTTGGGTCAGAGGCGCGTCCTGAACGCGGACGACAGCTTTCCCCCGGAACGGCCGAGTCAGCAGGTTGCGGAACTGGATCTCTACATCCCCCATACCGGTCGGCTTCGCGGTTATGTCCAGCGGCGCCACGGCATCCCCCACGAGAGTGGCCGTGTTGAGTGACTGACAGAGACTCTCCAGCGTCCCCGGGCGGCCGCGAATGAACAGGGGAAAAGGCGAGACGGGCACGCGACACGCCCCATCATCGTGAACAGCGACCGATCGCGGCGCTTCCATGAGGTCGAAGAACTCGGGCATGGCGCCTGCAAACCGGATGAGAGCAACCGGGGGCGGCTCATCCCCTCGGTCGACTCGGGCGCGGTGTGACCACAGCGCGGCAACAGGACGGCCGCGTTCATCCTCGAAAACGTAGCCCCGTACCTGAGGTGCAAACCGGATATCTCGCCTGAAAGAGGCGTTCCCCAGCAGGCGCCCAAGCGTATTCGGTATCTTCTGGAACGCGAACGGCGCCAGGTCGACATCCAGGAACATCAGGGCCCAATGACCGTCGAAGCACTTCACCTGTTCCTGGTGCTTTAGACCGACCAGCCAGTACCGGGCGTAATAGGCAGCACAGATGCGTTCGCCCCAACCCATGTGGTAGGATACAGGCCCGATCCGGCAGTGCTTAGAAGCGCCCCGGTGGGCATTGAGCCCCCACGCCGGGATGACGTACGAATGGTGGTAGATGCCCTCGTTCCAGTAAACGGGGATCTCGCCCCAGCCGTGCTTGGCGAGCATGCTGCGCAGGACGGTCGCATCGTCGTCCAAGTCCGGATTCTCCGGCAGGGCGCGGTACGGATGAATGCCCACACCGTCGAAACGAACACCGGTGCCGAGGGCTCGGACATAGCGATCGAGCAGGTCGATGCCGTTCCCCGGGGACATGTTGCATGGTCCGCCGACTGCCAGGAATCTCGCCTGCGGATTCGCTCGTTTGACGCCGCGACGGCAGGCAAGAATGAGCTTGGCAAAATCCGGGATGTTGTGAGGCACCAGAGACGCGCCCTTGACGCCATGCGCTCTGTACCGAGGGGCGGATTCACCCGCGAACCACCACATGTCGATCCAAGGCAGGCTCTTGGCTTTCAAGTAGGACGCTTCCTCGACAGCCTGCTCCACTTCCGCAGTGACGTGCGTCAGCTTGAGGAGACCGGGAACCAAGCGCTGTCCTTCGACCTGGATGCAGCCGTTGCTCACGTCGTTCATGATGGCCGTGCCCATGGACTCCATTCCGTAGCGCCGCATCAGGTCCATTTCCTCTTCGGGGAAGTCCCTGGTGATTGCGGTCTGGCTCCCGATGCCCATGGCGCGACCGCGCTCAAAGATGGCTTCGCGGCACGGCCACTTCGGGAGCGTGACGCTGGTAAGGGCCTTGTTCCGGTGCCTGTTGTCGAGAGGGGGCATGATCGCGATGCGGGAGAAGATCGTGTCGCTGAATCCATCGCGCAGGGCGACATCAGCGCGGACAACGAACACCCCCCGGGGCAGTCGTCGGTCCAACGGCAGTGGGATGTCGGCCTGCCCCCCGCCGTCGATGGTGAACGCAAACTCACCGCGCCAGACTGTCCGATAGAAGAAGTCCTCAACAGAGACAGCCACCTCGCCGGTCGTCCCCGGACGTCCCGCTAGGTGTAGACGGCACGCCATGCGCTCTCCCGGCGCAAACACACTGCCGGGCCGAGAGGATACAACAGACGCAGCAAACGGCTTCTCCGTGTAATCTGTCATGCCGCCTTCCTCCAACTGAAGGCCATCCACCCAGACAGTGCCCTGCCCGGAGGCATCGTCACCGTAATAGGCTCCCCGCAGGCCAATGCTGATTCCCGCGTTCGGGGCTGTGAAGGAGAAGCTGTACCGGTCCCATGCGGTCGTGACGTTCGTCTGTGAAACGAGCGGGAAGACCGGCCAGTCTGCACTGATCCCTCTGACCGTGAGCCGCAGCCCGGGCAAGTCGCCCCTGGCATAGCAGCTGAAGGTGTATGTCCTGCCCTCAACGACCGGGATGGCGAAGCTGGCGAGACCGTGCGGGTAACCCATGCCTTTCACGGCCCTAATCCGCAGACTTCGCTTGCCGCGGTAGGCCTGTCGGTCATCCACGGTGTACAGATCTGCAGGTCCATTCTCATAGTACAGCCCGTGCATGGCATACTGGTAATGGTAGAGTCCGGCCTCGAATGACGGGTTCTGGATCAGATTCCGGCACAGTCCGTAGTTCGGCACGTGCAGACGATCGCTCTTCCAGAAGTCGATCCCGTTGTGGGCGTCTGCCGAATCGGTCCGTGCAGCCGCACTGATGGTGCGCAAGTCCAGAACGAGGGAGATCTCACGTTGCGCGTCGGCCTCGACGCTCAGGTAGACCATCTGCCCCTCCCAGTTGTCCTTGAGCTCTTCCCTGATGGTCAGCGCTCGCTTCCGCAGCAACGCCATGTCGAAGGTCGCCTCGGGATCGCCTGGCGCAAAACGCAATCGCCGCACATTACTGCTGGCGAAGAGGACGGCATTGGTCTGCGACGGAGCACTCCCCGCCGTGAATGCGTACTCTCGATCGTCGATACTGAACCGGCGGTCAGCGCAAACAGCGAACGGCAACTTGAACAGCAGCATCGCGCTGCTGACAAGCGATGCCCCGGCTGCCGGGACGGACAAGGCACAATCGAGCCGGATGCGACCGTCGGGCAGGACGGTCACGTTCTGCCGCCACGTTCCCATGGCGCCGTGCTGATCAAGGGGGACCTGCCCCTCATAGGTGAAAGCGCCTGGTTCCTTCCCGGAAGTGAGCGCTCCGTCTCTGAATGACGTCGATGGGATGACATTGACTGAGTATGCCGTCCGGACACAGGGCAGGACCGCCGCCAGTTCCCCGCCGCCGGACACGAGGGACAGCCGGGAACTGTTGTCGATAATCAATCCCTTGTCACCGAAGAAGATCCCGTTCCCCCTGACGACCGGCGTCTTGACCACGACCGACGCCCGCGCGGCGGCGCGGTTGACCGCGAAAGGCGCCGGCGGCGGCGACAGCGCCTGCACGTTGGCCGCGCGCATCTCTCGGTTCGGAGCGCTGAGAAGAAGCAGCGTCGACAAGACGACCGTGCTCAAGCGTGGCCCCAGAGAATTCACGCGCTGTATCCTCTCCAGATGAGGGCTCACTCCCGCGAATGAACGGATGACCCCAAGCGTTTCTCCGACATCAGTACCGCGACCGGCTGGCAGGATCGAGCTCATTTCGTCAATCCCTTCAGGTGAATTCAGGGGCAGCAGTCAGCATTCGTTTCCTCATGTTCTATCGGTTCTGCGGAATGCCCCGGCCTCAGCCCATTGTGCGCAGATAGCTCACGACCCTGTACGTCTTGTCTCCGAGCGTTTCCCGCCGGCCGACGTTGCAGGATTGTCTGAACCCGTGTTTCTCCAAGAGGACGATCTTCTCATGTTCCGCAGCAAGAATTTCGGCCCTGACCTCGGCAATGCCCTTTACCTTGGCCGATTGGAGAATGCTCTCGATCAGGTCATCCGCTTTCGTTCGGAACGCCGGATGGACAAAAACATCGACCAGCGCAGAGCCGGGGTTGAGGCGATTCCCCTGATGGAGAAGCGTGCCGATCCCCATTACGCCGCCACCATCGGAAGCCAGCGCGAATAGGCCCCCGCCCTGATCAGCCGCCTTCTTCAGTAGTGTGTAAAAGGAGACGCATCTTGCCTGGCTCTGGTGGCTGGAAGAGAAGAGTCCGATCGGGTAGCAGACCGAGATCCAGTCGTTGGGCGTGCCGATCAGGTTCGCGATCCCGGGGATGTCGCCGTGCTGGATTTCCCGAATACGGGTGCTCTGTGCGGGATCAAAACACGCGCTGTCAAAATCTCCGGGAGCACCGACGGTATACCTCATCAGGCCTTCGGGATAAGGCTGGAATCCCATGGCAAAATACATGTCGATTGCGGCCGGGTTGTTGCTACCGAGGAGCATCGCTTTCCCGCCGCTATTGATGAAATGCTGCAGCGCATGATCGCAGAGCTTTCTCGATATCCCCTTCCTTCGATAGTCGGGCCTCGTATACACCTCGCCGAGAACGCTGAGCTCGGGCGAGCTTGCCCCTGTGAGATACCAGCAGGAGGCGATGATCTGACGGTCAACTTCGGCGACAAAGAAAAAGTTGCGGCTGGGGTCCTCGAACATGCCTTTCAGCGTCGGGGTCAGGGGCACATCCGATTCCGGCCCGAAGAGCCCTTCCAGGAAATACCCGATGCTCATCCCATCGGGCGGGTCCGTGGGACAACCGGTGAAACTGAAGTGCACTTCATGGTCGGGCCCATTCTCAAGCCCGGATTTTTCTACCAATTGGCGTGCCATGCGAAGAGTGACCTATAGGAGATGGCTTTCCGGCCACGGCGAGGAAGATAACGTCGGGGACACTGGGAGGCAACGTCCTGTGGGAATGGCCCTGCCAAGAACCCGCCTCGTGTTGCCCTCACGCCTCGGAACAGCTACCTTCTCACCATCATCGTTGGGAAAGCAGTGCGCCTTCAGACCATCCCCCCGCAAGCCAAGGAGAGTGCAGCGTGTCCGGAACAGGCAAGATGACGTCGAGAGGCTACTGGATCCACGAGACGGTCGAGGAGATCCCGGGTCTCAAGTCGGGTCCGTTCGTGCGCCTGGGAGACGGGCGTCTACTCACCGTTGAGGGCAACGCCTGCTGCGTCAGCGGAGATGAGGGGAAGACGTGGGACGAGCACCCCATCTTCGCTGATCCGGACTGCTTCGAGATCCGCGTAGAGCGAACGCTCGTTCGCACGCGAAGCGGTGCAATCGTCCTCTTTTTCGCCAACGACAAGGAGCGGGCAAATTGGGAGTGGCAGGAAGATCTGGCCGACTCGCCACGCGCGATGCTGCCCACCTATGCGGTACGCAGCCTGGACGAGGGGCGCACATGGCAGGATCTGCAGAAGCTGCACGACGATTGGACCGGGGCCAATCGAGACCTGATCGAGACCCGGGACGGCTGCATCGTGGCCAGCTCCATGATGATGCGTCACAACCCCGGTCGCCATGCCGTGGCCACCTACACCTCCCGGACCAACGGCTTCAACTGGATCCGCTCCAATGTAATCGACCTGGGCGGCGTAGGGCACCACAGCGGCGTCACCGAGGCCACGGTCGAGCAGCTCGGCGACGGCCGGCTGTGGATGCTCATGCGCACCAACTGGGGCGTGTTCTGGGAGGCGCATTCCGCCGACGAGGGCCTGTGCTGGCAGGGCTTCAGGCCCACGACCATAGACGCCAGCTCTGCGCCCGGTCTGCTCCAGCGGCTGCAGAGCGGTCGCCTCTTCCTGATCTGGAACCGTGCCCAGCCGGAGGGCAGGGACGACTACCCCCTGAGCGGGGGCGACGGCGTTTCCTCGGAAGTGGCCCACAGCAATCATCGGGGTGAGCTGTCGGTCATGCTGTCCGAGGACGACGGCGCTACGTGGACCCAGCCGGTGGTCATCGCCCGGGTGACCGAGGACAGCGAGGGCAAGTGCCTGTCCTACCCCCGAGTCTTCGAGGCCCGACCCGGAGAGATCTGGGTGACCACGACCTATGCCGGGTTTGGCGGCTACCTCAGCGTCCGGCTGTTCGAGAGGGACTTCGTGTAGAGTGTGGCCTTACGGCCGGTGAGCGGCTCGCCCGTCTGCCGGGCCAGGTCGAAGGACGACGAACCGGAGGCGATCGCCCTCAACCCCGGAACAATGCAATCAAGTGCCTTCATAGTGACTGAATTTGGCCAATTTGGGTCATATTGTCAGTCCGCCCGGAGTTTCTCCAGCACGTCCCGGTCCCGGGGATTGACCGAGCCGTCCCCCCTGAGCCCTACGTTCAGAATCAGGTTGGCGCCCTGGCTGTGAGCGATGTTCTTCTGGAAGTGCACCTCTTCAACCGTGAGCCGCGGAGACGTCTCGTGGTGGATCCAACCGTTGTCCATGGTGTGCTCCGAGCCATCCCGCCACCGGGCCGCCTGGAGGGTAGTGGAGATCTCAGCCGGCTTGTATAGAGAACGGTCCATGAGAAGCAACGTGTTCTCACCGGCCACGTCGTTGGACAGTACCCGTTTGCGCTGGTGCTCCAGGCGCCGTTCCCAGCTCCTTTGCCGGTAGGGGGTGTCCCACTCAACCGGGTAGCGAAACAGGAAGAACTCGGGTGCGATGAAATCCTCATCTCCGGTGGCACCTGTTTTGAAGGAAATGAGGCACTGGGGCTGCAGTTCTCTGATAGAGGCATAGATCTCCGGGAGTTTGGTATACTGTTCCGGGTTCTTGTGACGCTTGCCGACTCCGTCAAACCAGATACCTGCAACCGGCCCATAGTTCGTCAGTAGTTCCTCCAGAACTGTTTGGTTGTGCTCCAGGTACAGATCATCCGTCCGTGACACGTCGGGCGGCACATACAAGAAAAGGCCCAGGCCCCGTTCATTGCAGGCTTCTGCCATTTCGGCCACCAGGTCACGGCCAATGATCTCAGGAGCACTGAATCCACTCACTGATGTCCTGAACATATACAATCCACCCAAGTGTTTGGTGGTGAAATTGACGTATTTCATGCCCGCTCTGGTTGCCAGATCACACAGAGCTTCTGCATCGAAACGCTCAGCCGTGAACCGGGCAGCCAATTCGGCTTTGATCCCAAGACATCTTGTCCGGACAGCGTTCGGTAGGTCTAGCCCATCCAGCATCTCGGGAGAATGCTGCAGGGCACCCAGAGCATCTGCCTCATTACCTGCCATGTTTTCCAGGCCGATTCTCCCTTTGGGAAACAGGCTGGCCAGAGCATAATGAATGAACAACCCAAACTCAGCCTTGCGGAACCACTCCAATGCAGCCTTGTGGGGACTAACACTGTAGAGAGATGCATGGTCTTTCAGGAATGAAGGAACCGTCCCTGCAAAACGTGATGTCATGGGAAGTCCTCTTGTTCTCTTGGTCCTTCTCTCAATCCTGCTCTTGATACTGTCTGTTCAGGACGTCAACGGGTCGGTCGGGAAGCTCCTCCCTTCGGTTTGGGCTTCGCCGCCCCTGCCGCGCCCTTGAAATCCCATCGCTGCTCTCCCGTGGCACCGTCCCCAGTCGGCGTGATCTCAATCCAGTCGATCTCCACGGGGTGCTTCTGAACAGGTGGGAAGAGACGCAGATGGATCAGGCGCCCCTCGACGGCAAGTGGCACGCTCAGCTCCTGCCAGTTGCCGCCACGGGTAGTGAATGGCGTCGTCTGTCCGCTCTTCGGGAAGCGCTTCTGGCCTTCCGTTCGCCACTGCAGTCGGCCGGTGCCATTTCCAGGTGTCCGGATCCGAAGTCTGACCTCCACGGGGCCGTCGGCCCGTACCTTGGCATTGGCGAGAAGCGGCTTGCCGCCAACAGCCCTGATCCGGAGCGAATCAGACTCCACGGAAACAGCACCGCCCCTGGCGAGCCACCCCAGCATCGCTGCCTTGCTGACGGGGGGGCGCGGACTTGGCGGCGACCGGCGGCTTCTTCGACCTGGGCATCTTCAGCCCGCCCTTCATGCGGAACCCATAGGTGCCCAGCCCCCCTTTCCTGAGTCTTCCGGCGTGCTTCCCATAGTAGATGCCGACCTTCGCGTCCTTCACGGTCACGTGGAAGAGCTCGATGTTGTCGTTCTTCAGGAACTCGAGTCCAACCGTGTTCTTCCGGCACCAGTCCACCAGCTTTTCACGCGATTCGTTATCATTCGGAGCGTTGGCGATGGAGTTGAACGGAGCATCCGCCCAGATTCCAGGCGAAACGTGGATCCTGTCGAAAAAACCATATTCAAGGCAGATGTCGCCCTGTATGCCTTTCTTGAGGAAGGTCCCGTAGACCTCGGAGATCAGCGGGGAACCCCCGCTGTGCAGCACCTCGTAGCCTACCCACGAGTTGTAGAAGGTCACCCTCATGACGATGCCGGGCATCTGTTCCCTCAGAACGGTCGGGGGGTACGGCACGGGGTTCTCAGCATTCTGCTCGGGATACCAGAAGCTCAGGTTCTTTATCGCACAGGGCCCCCTTCTCGTCCGAATGAATGGTTCGGCGTTCTCGTCTCCCTTGCCGGAGTAGACCATGAAGATGGTTCCTTTGCCGGAACCGCCTTTCAATGGGCTGGCCCAGTCGCCCTTGAGGGTGACACCGGACTGGAGGATCAAGGTCCCGTTGAACCGGTATCTCCCGGCCGGGAAGTAGAGCACGCCGCCACCGGTCTTGCTGAGATCGTCGATGGCCTTCTGTACGCTTGCCGTGCAGTCGGTCACCCCTGTCGGGTCTGCCGCATGTGGCGCATCCGTGATCACCACATCAGCCACGACAACATCGCTCTGATCCAAGGTTGGTTTGACAATCCTGGGCTCTAACGCCGCCAGTGAAGTGGACAGAATAGTCGTGGCCGCTGCTGTCATTGAGGCTCTTCTCAGGTTGATGCTCATCAAGCTCCTCCGCACCAAACCAACTGATTCTAGTACTGATGCTTGTACTTGCCCGTGCTCTCGATCTTCTTCGGCAGCTCCGCTTTGAACGCGAGTACCTTCTTCTTGAGGCGTGCGGCCACGTCCGGATATTTCTTGGCCACGTTCTTCGCCTTTGCCGGATCCGCGCAAATGTCGTACAATTGCCCGGCCCAATGGGTGGACGATGACGGCTTGGTGCTATTGATCCTCAGGGCCTGTGCCGTTCGATCCCTCGAACGTCAGTCCCTTGACACGCGTGCCGGTCGGTGAACGCGGATCGCCATTGATCGCGAAGTAGACAATTCGGCAGTTGCTGCCGATACTGTCCGCGTTCTTCTCCGGCGAGATACGCACGTTGAGCGTGTGCTCTTTTCCCGGATCCAGTTCGGCTGCAAGCGTGTAGAGTCGCTGAAGATGCAGTCTCGGGCTGTGCCGTGTGAACAGGTCCCGCTTCACCCAGGGCGCCCCGTCAACGCTGTGCTCGATGATCCCCGCTGCCGGCCCCGCGATGACCATGATGCCCACAGCCGTGCCGGTGAACCTGACCGTGAAGCTGTCCCCCGGTTTCTCCCCGGTCAGCTGCGGCAATTCACTCCAGCCTCTGCGGACCTTGCCCCCCTCCTTGTTCGTGTAGTCGGTGACGATGTGGAATCCCTTGCACTCGGCCGCCAACCCCGGCGGGAACAGCTTGCCGTCATCGTAACAGAACGCGTCCAGCTTGTCCGACAGAGGATGGGGCGTTGTCGCGGCCGTCGGCGCGTCGGCCCAGGCGACGTCCAACAGCCTGGCGATGCTCTTCGCGTAGAGCTTTTGACCGAAGGGCGAGGGATGCAAGCTTTTGAAGTCGTCTTTCCAGGTGAATTCGCCACGGTTGATCCGCTCGGTCACCTCCAAGGTGAGGTCCAGTGAAGCGACGCCATAGTGCTCGGCAACGGATTCGTGGCTCGCGATGACCTCCGGCGTCCGTCCCTGATTGTAGTCCTCGACCTTGCTCGGGCAGGCGAAGTGCATCATCACGATGTCCATGTCCGGGTTCGCTGTCCGGGCATGCCGGACAATCCCCTCCATGCCGCGCATCTGCTCGTCTGCCGTGCGTCCGATGGCCAGATCGTTGACCGCAGCTTCTTCGAACAGAAGATCGATCTTGCCCTTATCCAGCACATCTCGACCCAAACGAAAGGCGCCATAGGTCGATCCCGTTGACCCGACGCCCGCAAGGATGAACTTGAGCTTGGCCTCCGGGAAGCGGCGCCTCAGGTCAGCGGCGACCAGCTTGCGCCAGTTCATGCCGGTGATCGAGCCGCCGACAAAGGCAACCGTTCCTTGCTTCGTCGTCTCGAAGACGCGCTGCGCGTTCTTCAGGCCATTGCGCAGGTTGAAGTAGTTCTTCGTGGAGGCAGGCGTTGGCGCGTCACGTCTTGCGGCAGGTTCTTCGGGGGCCGATTGTGCCTGCCGTTTTGGCGGTGTCGCCCGTGTCGGCAGCGGCGGCAGGGATTCATCCCAGGTCGTGATGGATCGGAGCATGCTGGCAGCCTTTTCGGGGTACTTGGCGATGACGTTCGTTGTTTCATTCGGGTCATTCAGCAAGTTATAGAGCTCGTCGCCATCACGCCTGTTCACATGGTATTTCCAATGGCGGTCCAGGGCAGTCGGATACTGCTTCTTCCAGAACAGGAAGCGCTCCGGATTCCGCTCCCCGCCCAGCCAGATATCGGCGACATCCAGTCCCTCGAACTGGTCCTTGTCGTATGACGTTCCGGTCAGGCGACACAACGTCGGCAGGAAGTCCAGGCCGGAGAGAACACTGGTGTCATTGACCGCATCAACAGGGACCTTGCCCGGCCAACGGACGATGAAGGGGATCCGCGGTCCACCTTCGTACAGCTCGTGCTTCCCGCCCCGAAGTCCCTGGGCCCACCCCATCATGTTCGCGCGGGTTTTGTCGCCGGCCTGGTTGGGCTTGTTCTCGTTGAGTGTATTCCTGGCGGGGCCCTGATCACTGGAGAAGATGACGATCGTGTTCTCCGAAAGCCCCAGCTGATCCAGCTTCTTCAGCAACCGGCCGATAGCTGCGTCCAGGCTCCAGACGTCGGCGAGGTAGTTCTTCATGCAGGCATTGACACTCAGGCCCCATTCGTTTCTGCATATATCGAACTTATTGACCTTCATGTACGGACCGAAAAGCGATTCATCGACCTGCAGATCACTGAACTTCGCGGCAAACGCTGTATCCGATGGGACGCGAAAATGCGTAATGTGGGCCCACACATTGACATAGAACGGCCCGTCCTTGTGGCGTTCGATGAAGTCAATGGAAGCCTCGAATGTGTTGTCGTCACGACCTTTCGTGCGGTCCTTCAGGGACTCGAGAACCTTGATCTCATCAATGCCATAGCTGAATGCGGGTGGATTCTTTTCCGACACATGTGACCCTCTGGCTCCGGGCCCGATGTGCCACTTCCCAAAGTGTCCGGTGGCATATCCGTTGTTCCTGAGCAGTTCCGTGATGGTCTTGCGATCCCCAAAGCCCTTTTCGCCGATCCGATGTCCGAAGCTGCGGGGATGCCGGCTCGTCATGAAGCCTGCTCTGCTGGGCTGGCAGGTCACTCCCGTGGCGTAGAAACGGGTGAACCGCGTACCGCTTTTGGCGAGGCGGTCGATATTCGGTGTCTTCGCATAGGGGTGACCGTAGCAACCGAGATCGCCGTAGCCCAAGTCGTCGGCGAGGATGAAAACGATATTGGGCCGCTCCGCGCTCTGAACCGAAACTGTCGCAAGCGCCAACGCCAGGGATGCTGTTCTCAGTAGTGGTTTCGCTAGGTTGAGGTCCATCAGTTGTTCCTTCTCGTCTTTTCCAGTTTGATGAAGTCGATGTCCACCGTGATCGGGCTCTTCGCGGGCTCCGGCATGACCATGCCGAGGCGACCGCGCCGGGTCCACTTGCTCCAGGCCGGGGACTGGGTGACGTCGATCACGTACTCGTGCCACTGCCCGTCGGCGTGCACGTCGAATGGGATGTCCTCGCCCTTCCAGCCATCGTTGCGGAGCAGGGCTCCGGCAGGGCCGCAGTCGCCCCCGTCCTCAACGGTGACCCTCATGCGAATGCGCAGCGTGGAAAAGGCAGTGATTGCCGTGCCGCGGTCACGAAAAAGTAGCGGCGTGGGAAACGCCAGGCCGGGGCTGAGTCGGACGCTGAATACCCCGTCCCGAATGACCGGCTCCGAGACCCGGGTTTCGTTGTTCCTGGTCAGGAGGGCTCCGCCAATGGAGCCGTAATCGAAGTCGAAGAGCACGTTGATGGGCGGGGGGGTCGGCAGCGCCTTCTCCCATGCCAGGGCCTTCGTGCGCAGGCTGGCGGCGACTTCGGGGTGCTGCTGCGCGAGATTCCGGGCTTCGCCGGGGTCATTGGAAAGGTCATAGAGCTCGTCCCCCTGCCTGCCGCGGTAGTACCGCCACTTGCCATCGCGGATGGTAAGACCCTCGTGCCCTCGCCAGAACAGCGGCTTCCGACGTGCCCGCTGCGCGCCAAGCCACATGTCGGACACGTCCTCGCCGGCGATGTCCGCCGGTGCTTCGACCCCGGCAAGCTTGCAGATGCTCGGGAGCCAATCAACGCCGCCGATGACATTGCTGTCGTCGACGCGACCGGCCTTGACCTTGCCCGGCCAGCGGATGATGAACGGGATCCTCAGCCCCCCCTCCAGGACCGTATGCTTGGTGCCCCGAAAAGGACCGGTGTCTCCCAGCATGTTTTCATCGCCCTCTTTGTACTTGTACTCCTTGCCGTACCTGCCGTCGTTCAGCCTGACCACGGCCGGGCCCTGGTCGCTGGAGAAGACAACGACAGTATTGTCGCGCAGCCCCAAGTCATCGATCGCCTTCAGCAGGCTCGCAACGTTTCTGTCCAGCGCATAGACGTTAGCCAGGTAGTGCCGCATCGACACGTTGAGATCGCCGCCGACCTCGATGCAGTCCCGGAACCTGGCCCGCATGTGCTCGGAGAAGTCGGCCGGGTTGATCTTTGCGTCCTTGAACTCGGCCAGGTGGTTGGGATGGGACACGACGGGGTAGTGCGTGGAGAAGCCCCAGACGTTGACGTAGAACGGGCGGTCTTTGTTCTTCTTTATGAACTCGACAGCCTTTTCATAGATCGGGGCATCTCGCCCCTCGGGGGGAACGAGCCTGTGGATATCAATGGGACCGCAGCGATCGTATTCGTCAACGCCGTAGACCCCGGCGGCACGCTCCTTTATCGGGCCGATATGCCACTTCCCGAAATGCCCGGTTGCGTAGCCGGCCTTGTTCAGAAGTTCAGTTATTGTGACTCGGTCTCCGAACCCGAAACGAGCCGGGCTTCTGGGAAACTGCGGCCAACCGAGGCCTGTCATGACCCCGGTCCGGCTCGGACTGCAGGTTTGCCCGGCCGCGTAGGCCTGGGTGAACTGCGTGCCCTCAGAAGCCAGCTTGTCGAGCGTGGGCGTCTTGGCGTACGGATGGCCGTAGCAGGCGAGATCGCGATAGCCGAGGTCGTCCGCGAACATGAACACGAAATTGGGGGGGCTCTCCGCGCTCGGTTCCAGTTCGATGAAGTCAATCTCAACCGTGACGGGGCTCTTGTCGGGCTCGGGCATGACCATGCCGATGCGTCCGCGCGGGGTCCATTGGCTCCAGGCCGGTGATTGCGTAACATCGATCACGTACTCGTGCCACTCGCCGTCGGCATGGACCTCGAAGGGAATATCCTTGCCCTTCCATTGGTCGTGCCGCAGCAGGGCTCTTGCCGGGCCGCAGGTCCCGCCATCCTCAACAGTGACTTTCATACGAACGCGCATCGCGGAAAAGACCGTGGTTGCCATGGCGCCATCCCGAAAGAGCAACGGCGTTGGATGCACCAGCCCGGGGCTGAGACGGACGTTGAAGACCCCGTCCCGGATCACCGTCTCCGAGATCCGAGTCTCGTTGTTCCGCGTCAGGAGGTGGCCTCCGAGGCGGTCCCGCTTGAAGTCGAAGAGCATGCTGACCGGGGGGTACTTCGCGGGTGAACCGAGCTGGTCGGGGACGGGGATCAGATAGTCCGGCTTCTGCTCCACGACCTCCTGCTGCCAGTGATCGAACGCGGCCTGCATGGCCGCGAACTTCTCGGGGTTCGCTTGTGCCAGGTTCGTTGCCTCGGAGATGTCGTTCGCCAGGTTGAACAGCTCGACGGTAGGTTCTGCGGACCGTTCGTTCTTCCCGATGTTCCTGTAGGTCCGCAGCAGTTTCCAGTCGCCGGCGCGAAAGGCTTCCTGACGCAGGGAGTTGAAGTTTGGGCTCCAATCGCGACGACGCCAGCCGAGCACGCGGTCGCGGACCGGTTCGGCGTTGCCTTGCAGGATGGGGAGCAGATCCATGCCGTCCAGCTTACGGGCCGGCGGCACGCGTTTCAGGGCACCACCCGCAGCCAGCATGGTAACCGACGCATCCATCATGATCGACGGTTGCGCACTGACGGTTCCCGGCGGGATCACACCGGGCCATTGCATCAGGCACGGGACGCGGATCCCGCCTTCCTCGAGCCACTGCTTCTGCTTCTTCAGTGGCCAACAATTCCCGGCACGCATGCCCCCGTTGTCACTGGTAAACATGATCATCGTGTTGTCGATCAGGCCTCGTTCCTCCAAAGCCCCGAGGATCTTCCCGATGCGTGAATCGAGGTACTCGACCATCTTGACGAAGGCTGCCCGCCCTTCCGGCGAAGTGGCTTTGGGCTGTTCGTCGAAGGCCAGGGATGGATCGGCGGGGTCCTGGAGCGGGCTGTGTGGGACAGCGAAGGGCAGGTAGAGGAAGAACGGCTTGTTTGTATTCGCGTTGATGAACTCGAGCGCCTTGTCCGTCCAGATGTCGGTCAGGTATTTGCCGCGAAGGCTGGTGACGCGCACGCCGCCGGTGCCGAAGAGCATCTCACGCCCCTGGCAGTCGGGGTTCTTGTTCTGGTGCTGGAAATAGCCGGTGTTGTGGTCGATGATCAGCCAGTCGTCGAACCCGTGCGCGCCTGGCCAGGAGACGTCCTTCACCTCGCCTACGTTCCACTTGCCGTAACAGGCCGTGGCATAGCCGGCCTCCTTCAGCCACATGCCGATCGTCGGCTCCCTGGCTGCGACCATCCCGTCGGGGGATCCGCGATAGGCTTCGGCCCATTCGCCCAGTCGACTCGAGTACCGGGCGCTGAGCAGGGCGCGACGCGACGGCGAGCAGAGCGGGGCCGCCGAATGGAAATCCGTCAGTCGCGCGCCATTCCGCGCCATGCGGTCCAGGGCCGGCGTTCGGATCGGCGTGTTGTTGGGGGCCTCGCCCTTGGCATCCGGGTTGTAGCTGCTCAAGTCCCCGTACCCAAGATCGTCGGCGAGCATGAAGATGATGTTCGGTTTGGCGACGACCCATTGGGACAGCACCGTCGTCAAGGCGGCTACGGCTATGGTGAAGTGTTTCAGCGTCATCTTCTTCCTTTGTACGATACGGACAGATCGGCAGTGCAGTGA
>Ga0209249_1001332_pt1 | contig 24341 bp, 25 predicted proteins | sample SaaInlV_200m_DNA_4_FD_184653 | JGI IMG/M metagenome (GOLD analysis project Ga0209249, IMG submission 184653) | Marine microbial communities from expanding oxygen minimum zones in the Saanich Inlet - SI037_S3LV_200m_DNA (SPAdes) (version 2) | ecosystem: Environmental > Aquatic > Marine >...
AATCCATGTATGATTGAGTTGGTTGATTGGCATTGGCGTCTCCGAGTTTTGTGTTTTGTCGTAAAAACAACTTTACTCGATTTTGCCTGCCAATCAACCAACTAATTACTAACTGTCATGTCGCTAGAAATGAAACTTATAAAATCCTGCGGGGTTGTTATAAACAGCCCTGCCGGTAGGAATAGCCGGTGTCGAAACAAGAACAAGAGTTCAACGAAAAAGAAATACTCAAAGAAGCTTCTCAGGGCGATAAAGAGGCTTTTGGTCTTCTCTATGCGCACTATATTGATCGCATTTTCAACTATATCTATTACCGGACGGGTAACGTCCACGATGCAGAAGACCTAACAGCACGCGTCTTTCAACGGGCAATGAAGCATATCCTGAATTACCAAGATCGCGGTGCCCCCTTTTCAGCTTGGTTATACCGGATTGCTCATAATCTCGTTGCCAATTGGTATCGAGATCGCAGCCGCAAGAAAGAATTAACCATAACTGAAAAAATGGTGCTTCCTGCAAAACATGAGCATCCTGAAACCACCATTTTACGAACAGAAAAACAAGACGCCTTACTTCGTTTAATCCGCACTTTACCGCCAGATCGTCAGCAGTTGCTCATCCTGAAATTCGTCGAAGGCTACTCAAATGCAGATATCGGCAAAATCATGAATCGTAGTGAAGGTGCAGTCAAAAGCCTATATCATCGTACTTTGCTAGCATTACGCGATCAGGTTGATGACTTGACTGTTGAAATTGAAGGAGAATAACTCATGTTACATATTGTCACCGATGGCGCAGCAGATATGCCCCCTGCATGGGCAGAGGAATATGGCATTCACACAATTCCCATCAATATTCAGTTTGGAGAAAAAACCTACCTCCAATTTATTGATCTGGATTTTGATAGTTTCTACAAAATGGTTGATGAAACCCAAACTATTCCTAAAACATCGCAACCATCACCCCATCAATTTGCTGAGTATTATAAAAGTATAGCCAAAGAGGGCGATACGATTTTGTCCATTCACGTAACAAGCAAATTATCAGGGACTTACGCATCATCAGTCATGGCTGCTGAGCAACTCAAAGACAGCTTCAATATCATTCCTGTTGATTCTGCTGGTGGTGCGCTAGGGCTTGGCTTTATGTGCCGCGAAGCACGAAGAATGGAAAGAGATGGGAAGAATGTTGAGGAGATTCTCCACTATATCGACAGTGTCAAAGACAAAGTACAAATTATCCTGACCCTCGACACCCTCGAATACGCTCGGATGAGCGGCAGGGTCGGCACACTATCCGCTGCGCTGGCATCGGTTTTGAATGTCAAACCGATAGCAGTACTAAAAGACGGGATCGTGGATATGGTGGGCAAAGTAAGAACACGCCGAAAAGCGTTAGACCGTATTCTGGAAATGGGAGCAGAAGCTTACGGAAAGGAAGCAATATATTTAGGTGTTGTACACGCACGTGATCTCAAATCTGGTGAAGCTATACTTGAGGAAGCAAAGGAAATATTCAACGCCAAAGACACTGTTCTTACAGACCTTTCTGTCTCCTTGGCAACCAACTTCGGACCAGGCACAATTGGGCTTGTTCTCTATCCTGCGGAGTGAATAAATGAATAAGAGAATAGAAAAAAAAATCCAAACCGCCAAAGAAGAAGTAAGTGTCTTAGAGAATTCTCTCTCTAAGACACTAAAATCAATGCAACCGCCAAGCGATGTGATGCAACGTCTCCAAAAACGGATTAGCAAACTAGAGCCAACCCATATTGCCAAACGTATTAGTAATTGGGAGTTATCAATTATCACCATCGGAAGCGTAATGTCGGCAGCTATGGTAATTGTGACAATAGCCAGAGCCTTATTCTATTTCTTTGGACGACATAAAAGAAGTACGGCGTAAAGAATTGCGTATATATTTAGACCCTAAAGGTTTTGAAAACCTTTAGGGTCTTTTTTTATTGATCCCAATCTGGGGTTAGGGTGGTGCAGATTTTTTTTGCCTCGGCAACCAAGTCCACTTCCACGGGGAGGCGGAAATCTTCAGTAACGCGCAAACGTAAATAAGCGGAAGCCTGCCTAAGGTCGAGGGGCGTATCGTCCATCTCATCCAAAAATTTCAGTAAATCATACGCGCTCACGCTGGGAGGATCAATCCCGCGCTGAATCAAATATTCCCGTATTGAAACTCCTGCCGCACGACGGGCACAGACGCGCATTTTCCCCCGGTTTTTCGCATCCAAAGCTTCTTGTGCCATCTTGAATTCATTCTCAAGTTCTGTTTTCCAGTTAATCATTCTGGCTTTATACTCCATGATTTTTTTTCTAAAAGTCCCCATTTTCTATCAGGAAACGGGGACTTTTTGTAAAAACTAATTTACAAAGCGATATTTGAGCAAAGCCCAAATCGCTTCAAAGGCATCGTGGATTTTGATCTTCTTGCCATCTGAGTAATCGCGTGGATTGAATGTGATCGGCACTTCAAAAATGCGAACTTTCTTTTTGAGAATTTTTGCGGTAAATTCTGGCTCAAAATTAAAGCTATTGGAGTGAATTGTAATTCCATCCAATACTTCGCGGCGAAAAACTTTATAGCCGGTTTCCATATCGGTCAGGATATTATTGTAGAGAATATTGGTTGCCAGCGTGAGCAGCTTGTTGGCGATCATATGCCAAAACATCGTTGAGCGGCGTGGCGCACCCAGAAAACGCGAGCCGTAGACCACATCTGCAATGCCTTCTTCTATCGGTTTTAGGATAGCGGGGTAATCGCGCGGGTCATATTCTAAATCGGCATCCTGGATGAGGAAAACATCGCCTTTTGCTTTAGAAAAGCCAGTGCGTACAGCTGCACCTTTGCCCTGATTCTTCTCATGCAAAATAACGCGGATCTTGTCTTTACCATCCAACTCTTTCAAAATATCGCGAGTGCCATCGGTAGAGCCATCATCTACGATAACGATCTCCCACGGCAAGCCTGTTGCCTGCACGCGTTTGAGAATTTCTGTAATATTTTGAACTTCATTATATACGGGGATAATCACTGATAGGTTCATAAGATAGATTATAAGCGTAAACTGAGAATTTTTGCAAATTTGACTGGATGTCAAAATCAACAGGCTACGTTAGAATAGAGACGGAGAAAACTATGAAAAAACAAAGAAGACCTTTAATTTTACTTTTCCCTTTATTAATAATCAGCCTTATCACGGCTTGTAGCTTGGAAGTTTCAAAAGTGGACGATTCTACTGCCGAGCCAGTTGGAATCATTACTGCAACTTTGTACCCGACCTTTACACCTAGAGCAAACGCGACCCCATTGCATGCTACCGCTATCCCGACTGTTGAACCGGTCTCGGGCAAGGTGACCGCACAAATTAATATTCGCCAAAGTCCCAGCACGGCAAGCGATTCGGTGGGCTTGTTGAATATCAATAGCGAGGTGCAAATTATCGGCAAAGATGCCAGTGGGAGTTGGTATCAAGTCTATTTTGATTTACCAAGCGGGGAACGTGGAGAAGGTTGGGGATCGGCAATCTATATCTTAACCGAGAGCAAGCCCAATGTACCGGTGACGTCGGGCGGCAGCCCATCCACAGATGAAGAGGAGGGTAATGGTCAGGTCACACAGCAGATTAACGTCCGCATTGGCCCAGGAACAGATTTTTCCGCACTTGGGATGTTAAGTAATGGCGATAGTATCGTCTTAACAGGAAAAAATCTTAGTGGCACCTGGCTTCAAATTGAATATGTTTCGGGTGAAGATAATAGGGGTTGGGTCTTTGCAACTTATGTGCAAAGCGATATTCTCGATGAATTGCCTATTATTAGCGAGACGGGCGAAGAGATTGCCGCAAGTACCCAAACGGTTATGGCAGCGACTGCCGAGCCTACTTATGCCCCCGCTGTTGATGATGGCGATTCTTCTGAAGAGCCAGCGATTTCTGTCATCTTTTCTGCTTCCAATTCCCGTGCTTTTAATTATAGTAGTGATCTCTCTTCTCCCGAAGGTGATGCAGAAGATTGGATTGCTTTTCATCCTAATTCGACAGAAGATCGTGTAAATTTGCTGATTGATCTCAGTTGTGAGGGGAACGGGAGTTTGTACGTTGAGTTATGGCAAGGTGGAATCAAATTGACAAAATGGGGCAAACTGGAATGTGGTGATAGTGATTACGCGTTGAGCATGTTTCGTGATGAAACCTATCAATTTCGTTTGTTCGCAAAGAGGGCACGCGAGTTAGAATATATTAGTTACATTTTGCAAGTTCGTGCCACGCAGTAAAAGTGTTTGGCTCATATATCAAAATTTTGAAAATTTTTGAAATAGCTCGTTACAGTCTAAATGCCCCACCTATTCAAAAGTTTTCAGAAAATAGCATTACCCTTATTTAAATACAATGACAAAAGTTGTTCACAAACATGGCGGAACAGTGGATAAATAAGGGGGCAACGCGATTTTAGACTTTTTTGGGGAACCTGTCCGGTAGGAAGATCACGCCCTGCGTGTCGCGCGCCGCTCTCGACATGCGGCTTGCCCTCGCTAAATTAACAGATGGCTGGGCTGAAACAGGGATTCTGCCACCAAACTTCACTTTCGACATTGGAATCGGCTTGAACAGCGGCGATATCTTTGTCGGGTTACTCGGCTCCGAAGAACGGATTAATTACACCATCATCGGAGATAATGTCAATCTCGCCGCTCGTTTGCAAGATTTGAGCAAAACTTACAATTGGTCAATGATTATCAGTGAGAGTACAGAAGAGCAAATTAAAGATGAACTTGCTACAGAGTTTATTGAAGCAAGACGCGTAAAAGGGAAGAGCGAAGCGGTTAAAATTTATAAATTGCTTGGACATAAAAAATAGCTAAGATAATCACTGTACCATTTATAGTGATTTCTTGTACAAATCTGGGGTTTTATGGTAGATTTAATCTACCGAAAAACTCCACTTTATTTTTTAAGCGAGGCATCTATGACTAACAAGAAAATTCCAGATATTATTATCGGTAGACTCCCTCTTTATCTGCGCGCCTTGGAACGCATGACAACAGAGGGCGCCATTGTCACCTCTTCTAAAGAACTAGGCGAATGGGTGGGCATCTCTGCCGCACAAATCCGTAAAGACATTTCTCAATTTGGTGAGTTTGGCAAACAAGGCACTGGCTATAATATTGATTTTCTGAGCAAAAAGCTACGAGAAATCATGAATATTGATCGCGTTTGGGATGTTGCCATTATCGGCGCAGGCGATATTGGTCATGGTTTAGCGCGCTATCAGGGTTTTTTAGATCGCGGTTTTCGGGTAGCACTTGCTTTTGATATTGATCCTGAAAAAATTGGCACAAAAATCGGCGATGTAGTTGTAGAAGATATTTCTAAAATGGTTGTCTCTATCAATGATGCTGATGTCAAAATAGCCATGATCGCTGTCCCTGCCGATAACGCACAAGACGTAGCCGAAAAGCTGGTGAAAGCTGGTGTAAAAGCAATTCTCAACTATGCTACGATTATCATCAATGTCCCCGAAGATGTACGTGTGCAATATATTGATCCCGCCACACATTTGCAGTGGATGACATACTATCTTTAATTGCACTATTGAAAGACCATCCTTAAAACGAAAAGCTCCTGATAAATTCAGGAGCTTTTTTTATTAGAAATAAATTTCTTAGACTTTTGGCAAGTTGCGCTCTAAAACAGAATATAGCTCTAATCCGCGCACAGTGCCTTCAACAACACAAGTCAAGGGGTTATCAACCAAATAAGCAGGAATACCAAGCGATTTGGTGAGCAATTTATCTATACCACGTAATAATGCACCACCACCACAGAGGGCAACACCGCGATCAATAATATCGGAAACCAATTCTGGTGGTGTTTTCTCTAATACCCTGCGCCCTGTTTCAATAACATTTTTGAGCGGGTCTTGGAGGGCTTCAACTATTTCACCGGTTGTTATGGTAACGGGGCGTGGTAAACCAGTGACTTGGTCTTGTCCCTGCACTTCCATGCTCTGTTCTTGATCTTGGGGAACTGCCGCACCGATCTTGATTTTAAGTTGCTCTGCGGTTCTCTGACCAATTATGACCCCATACTTGCGGCGAACATAAACAGAGATCGCCTCATCAAGGTCCAGACCGCCAGCACGGAGAGTCTCGGCTGAAACGATGCCATACATCGCCATGACCGAGGCTTCTGTCGCACCACCACCAAGGGAGATGACCATATTGCCAGAAGGGGCATTAATGGGCAAATCAATACCCAATGCCGCCGCCAAAGTTTGTTGAATCAGATAGGCTTCTCGGCTACCAGCTTCGCGTGCGGCTTCGTAGACTGCACGCCGTTCTACGCTCGTTACCCCATAAGGGACAGAGAGCATAACGCGCGGACGAAAGATTCGCATCGATCCACTAACTTGTTGGAGGAGATAAGAAAGAAGGGCCTCGGTAATAACATAATCTGCAATAACCCCATTTTTTAGCGGACGCGCAACTTCGATATTTTCAGGAACACGTCCATACATATCGAGTGCTTCTTGCCCGACCGCGACCATCTTCTCTGCCATTTTTTCGTCATCGACTTCTATAGAAACAATAGTCGGTTCATTGAGCAATACCTGCGTATTGTCCGCGAGCCGAGTATTCATCGTACCGAGATCAACGCCCAAATCTTTAGAGAAAAGTCCCATTTTTTTACCTACCAATTAAACACAAAGGACACAAAGAAACACGAAGAAAAATCTTTTTCTTAGAGTAGCCTTGTGACCTCCATATTTATTTTTTATTCTTCTGTTAGATGCGCCTGTGTCTTTTTCTTGCCTCTACGATAACGTTTGACTGCATCTAAGCGTAAATTGGAACGGCGTAAAGCGGCAGACATCGCCAAGTAACGATCGGTATCTGGCGGAGGTCCTTGTTCCATATATTCTTTGGCACGTTCTTGAGCGGCTTGCGCACGTTCTATATCAATTTCTTCGATATCTTCAGCGCGGTCAGCTAGAACAGTGACAATATCTGGTTGTATTTCTGCGACGCCACCAGAAACGGCGAAGTTTTCTTCTTCGTCACCGAAGCGCACCTGAACAACGCCGAAATTCAGCGTGGTTAGCAGAGGGGCATGATTGGGCAAAACACCCATAATCCCGCCCGTACCGGGGAGGACGACGATGTCTACGTCGCCTTCATAGAGTAGATTGTCCTGTGAGACTATTTCACAGCGAATTGGCATTTTTAGTTCCTTTGTGTGAAACGTTATACGTGTTTCGTGAATTCCTTCGTAGTAACCGCTGAAGCGGTTACTACGAGGGGATGTTAATTAAACGATATCAAGCCCAAATCACGCGCGTTCCGGTACTTTATCCCAGAGATAAATCTCTTAGGCCACTTTTTCTGCCATCTCTTTGGCTTTTGCTACAACGTCTTCGATTGTGCCCGCCATTAAGAAAGCCTGTTCTGGAAGATCATCGTGTTTGCCATCGAGAATTTCGCGGAAGGAGCGAATGGTGTCTCCAAGAGGAACATAGACGCCGGGAAGACCAACGAACTGTTCTGCGGTGACAAATGGTTGTGAGAAGAAACGCTCAATTTTGCGAGCACGGGCAACGAGGATTTTATCATCTTCTCCGAGTTCGTCTACACCGAGAATAGCGATAATATCTTGCAAATTCTTGTAGCGCTGGAGAACCTGTTGAACCTCACGAGCTGTGCGATAATGCTCGTCACCAACGATATTGGGATCGAGAATTCGGCTGGTGGATGTGAGCGGGTCTACAGCGGGGTAAATGCCTTTTTCTGCGATGGAGCGTTCGAGCGCGATGGTGGCATCGAGATGGGTAAAAGTTGCAACGGGAGCGGGATCGGAGTAGTCATCTGCGGGAACATAGACGGCTTGCATGGATGTGATCGAGCCTGTGCGGGTGGAGGTAATGCGCTCTTGCATTTCGCCCATTTCTGTGGCGAGGGTAGGCTGGTAGCCTACTGCGGAGGGCATACGTCCGAGAAGTGCGGAGACTTCTGCGCCAGAGAGAGTCAGACGGAAAATGTTGTCAATGAAGAGAAGTACGTCTTTGCCCTCATCACGGAAGTATTCTGCCATAGCAAGAGCGGAGAGAGCGACACGAAGACGAACGCCAGAAGGCTCGTTCATTTGCCCGAAGACCATCACGGTGTCTTTCATAACGCCTGATTCACGCATTTCACGGAAAAGGGAGGTCCCTTCACGGGTACGTTCGCCAACACCTGCGAAAACGGAATTGCCTTTATGAACACGCGCAATGGATGAAATAAGCTCTGTAATAACAACGGTTTTGCCTACACCTGCACCGCCAAAGATACCGGTTTTACCACCTTTTGTGAAAGGGGCAATAAGGTCAATAACCTTGATACCCGTTTCAAAAATTTCTACGCTGGTGGCTTGTTCAGCAAAAGACGGAGCTTTGCGGTGAATGGGATAGTAATCGTCAGCTTCAATGCCTTCAATCCCATCAATGGGTTGACCAAGAACATTGAAAATACGCCCTAAAGTTGCCATACCAACGGGCACTTTGATCGGTGCGCCAGTGGAGACCGCATCTACGCCACGGCGGAGGCCATCGGTGGTATCCATTGCAACGGTGCGAACCCAGTTATCGCCCAAATGTTTCTGAACTTCTAAAACAAGCGGCGTTTCACCTTCACGTTCAATTTCAATTGATTCGAAAAGTCCAGGGAGTTCTCCGTCTGCATAAGCAACATCAACAACTGATCCTTGAACCTGTACTACTTTGCCTGTAAAGTTCGCCATAATTTTCTCCAATTATTTCTATACTTACGATTGAGCAAGTGCTTCTGCGCCGCCAGCAATATCGAGAATATCTCCCGTAATAGTTTGCTGACGAACCTTGTTATATTCTAGTTGCAACGCACCCACTAGCTCGTGCGCGTTATCTGTTGCATTACGCATGGCAACCATGCGTGCGGCATGTTCGCTGGCAAGCGATTCTAAAATCGCCTGATAAACCTGCAAAGCAGTGAAATTTGGGATAATCTCATCCAAAATTTCTTCGGCAGAAGGCTCATAAATATAAGCGGAGGCAGTTTTCTTTGCCTCGCCGTATTCCTGCACCAAATCATCGCCATCATCTACTTCGAGGGGCAAAAGTTTCTTCATTACAGGGATTTGTTTCCCCATATTAACGTAGTCTGTATAAACCAAATAAACTTCGTCAACATCGCCCTTCAAAAATTCGTCTACCGCAAGATGCCCAATCGCAGAAACATCTGCAAAAGACGGAGCGGCAGGCAAATCACTAAATTCTGCTGTCACATTACCGCCACGGCGCATAATCAAATCGCGTCCCTTCTTTCCAACAGTAATATATTCGACAACATCGTGTTTCTCGCCAAAATTCTGCATATTAAAGCGGATGACATTGGTGTTATACGCACCAGCCAAACCGCGATCACTACTAAGCAAAAGCACCAGCGTCTTTTTGATTTCCGTTCGGTCAGTCAAAAGTGGGTGCAAGGTCTCACGTCCCGGCTGCATGGCAACATGTTGAAGAACCTGCCAGGCTTTACTTGCATAAGGTCGTGTCCCCTCAACTTGCGCCACCGCCTTATTCACCTTGCTGGCACTCACAGCCTCCAAAGCGCGGGTAACTTGAGCGATATTTTTAATACTCCGAATTCGGAGTCTCATATCTCGTGCTGAAGCCATAGTTTTACCTTAGCTAATTTTTCCTTGGATGAAGAGCCGCTTTCGCTCTTGCTTTAGGCTTGGTTGCCCTCAACAAACATCTGCACGGCGTTCACATACTACCGACTACGCCTGCCAAGTACTCTTGAAAGTTTCCAAAGCCTGGCGCAATTTCGCTTCTGTATCATCGGTAATGCGTTTTTCATCGGTAATCGCTTTACCAATTTCAGGATGTGAAGCCTCCATATAGCGGAGTAATTCTACTTCCCATTTACGCATATCTTCCAAGTCCACGTCGGCTGCAAAATCGCGTGTACCAGCAAACATGATGATAACCTGATCTTTGAGGGAGGAAGGTTCATATTGCGGTTGTTTCAAAATTTCCTGCATACGCTGACCACGTTTGAGCTGGGCTTGCGTCGCGGCATCCAAATCGGAGCCGAATTGAGCAAAAGCAGCCAATTCACGATATGCTGCCATATCCAAACGGAGACGACCAGCAACTTGCTTCATCGCTTTTGTTTGGGCAGCACCACCTACGCGAGAGACTGAAATACCAACATTCACAGCGGGGCGAATACCAGCATTGAAAAGATCACCTTCGAGATAAATCTGACCATCTGTAATGGAAATAACATTTGTTGGGACGTAAGCAGAAACATCACCGAGCAAAGTTTCGATAATCGGGAGAGCGGTCAAAGAACCACCTGTCCCTTCAACGCGAACGATTTTGACATCGCTCATGTCTGCAACTGCTTCTTCTGATTCGGTATCAGCCAAAGGGCCTGCATAAACTTTGCCATTTACGGCATCTTCTGCGGTAGCTTCTTCGCCTTCAAAGTCATTTTTAACGATGACGTATTTCACATCTACTTGAGCTGCTCGCTCTAATAAACGAGAGTGGAGATAGAAAAGATCGCCAGGATATGCTTCACGTCCAGGAGGACGGCGAAGGAGAAGAGAAACTTGGCGGTATGCCCAAGCGTGCTTGGAAAGGTCATCATAAACAACCAAAGCATCTCGGCCTGTTTCCATAAATTCTTCTCCCATCGCACAACCGGCGTAAGGAGCAATATATTGCAACGCAGCAGATTCATCAGCCGAAGCCAAAACGACAATGGTGTGATCCATTGCACCTTGTTCTTCGAGCATCGCAACAGTACGAGCAACAGCAGCTTTTTTCTGACCGATGGCAACGTAGATACAAACAAGGTCTTTGCCTTTTTGATTGATAATCGTATCCAATGCAACGGCTGTTTTACCAGTTTGGCGGTCACCAATAATCAACTCACGCTGACCACGTCCAACGGGGATCATCGCGTCAATCGCTTTGATACCGGTTTGGACAGGTCGGTCTACATCTTGTCTACCAATAACGCCAGGAGCAATTCGCTCAATCGGGCGATAGCTGGTAAAGGAAATGGGGCCCTTCCCATCGATGGGGTCACCGAGAGCATTGACCACGCGCCCAACTAGACCATCACCAACTGGTACAGAAGCAATTCGTCCTGTAGAACGGACTTCCATTCCCTCTGCAATTTCATCATAGGCACCCATGATGATGACACCAACATTATCTTCTTCAAGGTTGAAAGCGATACCCATAACGCCATTTTGGAATTGAACCAATTCCTGCGCCTGTACATTCATCAAGCCTTCAACACGCGCAATACCATCACCAGATTCGGTGACAGTACCAACATCGCTAATATCAACTTTTGGTTCAAAGGCATCTATTCTTTCTTGAAGATCGCCCGTGATTTGTTTAATCAGATCTGACATTTATCCTCCACGTCTATCAAGTTTCTTGATAATTTCCTATGAAAATCTGGCTTATTACTACTGCCATAACACACAACAGCCCGAATAAGGGAAACCTATTCGAGCATAAGTTCAAATTACACCGTATTTTCTATCTTTCTAAAGCCCATACAGTTAAATACTCTCATTAAATTCGCTCTGGTCGCAGAACATGGCAATGATACCTGAAAGAAAGTGTATTGTCTACATTAAAAATTCTACAAAGCCATTTTTTATGCAAAAAACTCATTATGAAATGACAAAAATCACCTTCTACCTTATGGTATAATCTCGCCGCTGAAAAAAGCAAGAGGAGAGGTCGCGTAGTCTGGCTTATCGCGCACGCTTGGAATGTGTGTAACCTTCACGGGTTCGCGGGTTCGAATCCCGCTCTCTCCGCCATAAAAATCAAGGACACGAAAAATCGTGTCCTTGATTTTTTAACGAGCATGTTATACTTTGGTCGATTTTTATGAAGAAACTATCTCCTCAATCCCGCACTGTTTTACTCACCATTATTGGCGCAGGCTTCGCTTTTTTAAGCGTAGCTTTTGGTCCCATTGCCACCACAGCACAAGTTGCTACTCCCACTCCAGATATAATCCCGATTACACCAGACCTAGATTTAGACATTGGCTCAACAGATGGGATTTTGGTTTGGGCAATTTTAATAGTCCTGATTATTATTATCCCTATCTTGTGGAATTTATTTTTCTTGACAAAGGAAAAGTGATAAAAAGTAAAAGGAAATTCGACTTAAGGAATTTGTTCCTTATAGGACGAACAGTATTTTTCATAAACAACGAGGATATCCAGTTACAGATGAGGATTAGTTAGAAACAAAACTGTTCATAATAATACTTCTTGCTTCATTTTGAGTTCCACGCATCATTTTTGTAAAGTGACTTACAATCTTTGGGTCAAAATGTGCACCTGCTTCAGAAGAAATGTATTTTTGTGCTTTTTCGTGTGACCATCTTGAACGATATGGTCGTGCAGAGGTAAGAGCATCATATACATCCGCAACTGCAAAAATACGAGCTGCTAATGGGATTTCTGTTCCTTTCAAACCAAGGGGGTAACCAGATCCATCCCATTTCTCATGATGGTAATGAGGAATGTCCAAAGCTGGTTTTAAATAACTAATGGGACCAAGCATATCAAGAGCATATTGAGGGTGTTTGCGCATAATTACCCACTCTTTTTTTGTAAGTGTTTCTGGCTTATGGAGAATATAGTCAGGAACACCTATTTTTCCAATGTCATGCAAGATAGCGCCTCGCTGAATGTGAACTAGCTCATCATCCGGCACATTTAGCAAGCTCGCAAGTTTCAATGTAATATCCGTCACGCGACGAGTGTGATATTCTGTTTCTTTGTCTCGCAAGTCCAAAGCATGGGACCAGCCATCAATAGTGGCATTATAAGCTTGTGCAAGTTCGATGTGTGAATGCTGCAAATCATCAAATAACATCGCGTTATCTATTGCAATAGCAGCCTGTCCACCTAATGTTTCCAAAAAGTTCAGCCATTCTAAATCACGTTGGATCAAAGAGCGATGGAAAACTTCTAAGACACCTTTAACATTACCTTTAGCAATTAAAGGAATAGCATAGTAGTCTACAAACCCTTCTTGAGAAAGTGTTGGGGGATGCAAGAATCCATTATGGAGATTGGATAAATTTGTGATATGGATAACGCGTCGTTCGAGAGCAGCTTTGCCTGCATAGCCAACACCAAGCCGCACACTAGGATTGTCAAGAATTGGCGTTCTGAAACCAAATCCAACTGAATATTCTAAGTCTGGTTTGTTTTTTTTCAATATGAGGATGTCAGCCGCATCAACTTCCAACTGGGTTATAACATGCTTCAAAAGCAAAGAAAGAGTTAATGACAAATCCATACTAGAAGCAATAATGCGGTCTATTACGCGTAAAGTCTCGATCCACTTATGTTGGCGTTGAAGTTGCGTCTCTTTTTCTTTTTGTTCAGTGATATTTTGTATTACGATAATGATATGGCTATTTTTTGTTGGAGAAAAGCGTGCTTCAAACCATTCTTCTTTATTTTCTATAACCAGATTGAATTTTAGAAAAGTGTTCTTCCCCGTTTCTATTGCTTTTTCTAAAATTTGTAGAGTCTGGCTTCTAATCCCCTGAGGGAAAAAATCCTGAATACTCTTTTGCAAGGATTTTTCAGAAATGGGATAGAGATGAGAGGCGCGGTCAATCTTGTAATCTACTATTATCCCACCGCTATCTGTGAGCAAAACTAGCCCAGAAAACACATCAAATACTACTTCTAACGGTGAGAACATTGCATATTGCATGGATGTGGTTGAATTCATATATTTTTTTTTGCCAAATTATTGGGAAATATATTCGTGTGTCTTAAAAACTCTTCGAATTTCTGTTTTAGTCTCGTGTTGATCTGAATAAGCGCTACAGATTCCCAAAGATGAGATTAATTGACCCGCGAGTTCTGATAAGGACTTAGCTTGAATAGAAAAGATAAGTTCACGTTCATTTCTGGTGAAGAGAAATTTTTCTCCTTGATAACCTATATCTAATGCTTGGATGGGGTTACTAAGCAAGAGTTGTTTAAATTTTTTATTGACAACTGCTGCTGCAAGTAAACGGGCTACTTGAGGATGTGGAGCCTTTGCTTGAGCTGAAATAATGATAGGGGGAGATTTTCGAAGTGTTGAAGTAGTCATTTTTGGTTATCTTCCTTTATTCTGTACAGAGGTTGATTCGAGAGCATCCAAAATGCCCCAAAAGCAATTAATATATCTCCTATGCTAAAGGCTACTTGGAAAAGAAAACCTTCTGGAAGCAGTAGTCGATCAGATAAACTTTCCAGATGAGTGTCCTCAGGCAAGAGAAAAATATCTTTTCCTTTCCCAAAGCGACTCCCTAAAGGTATGGACTGGACAACGGCGGCTGGAACCAAATGCGATGCTGTTTCTGGGCTGATTGGCATGAATCCACCATTAACAGAAATTACAACCAGATTAAGCACAAGACCACCAATTAACAACCACATCCCTACAGTTTTACGATTGCAATAAGCAAAAACAAAAAGCAATACTTGTGAAATAACGAGGCAAATTGCCACTAGGGAATCGGAAATTATCTCACGAGTGGCTGGCAAATAGAAAGCAAAGAATTGGGGAGCAAAGGCAAGAACTGCCAGCCAGATGAGGCGTAAATCAGGGGCTTGAAAAGCTTGTTTTTTTAAACGTGCGCTTAGTGATCCAATTATGATCCCAGCTAAGACAGATATTAGTAATATCACTCTTGCCTTATCCGATGCCTCCACCTCCAATTGCAGGAGCGCCAGCTCCCAGTACAAGCATGGCCAAAGCCAAAATAGCAAAAATCATTTGAATATTCTTATGGTTGATTTTATTTGAAGTTGTAAAGAGGTGAGTTAGTTTACTTTTCATGAGATATCCTTTTTGATATATTAGGTATTGGTTAAGTATCTTTATACTACCTCTAACGAGGCTGCAAAGGTGGCTTCATAAAAAAACAGCCCTAAAAAGGGCTGCTATAAAAAATGGGAGCTAGATTGAAAATCTAGGTAATTAATTGACGGTAGAGATTCTCGGTTTCTTTAGAAGGGGGAATATCCAGTTCTTCTTTGAGGGCCTTTCTGCAATCTTGATATTGGCGAGCGATGGCAGATCGATCTCCCAAAATCCAGAAAACCTTCATTAACAGACAATGTGCTTCTTCGTGACATGTATCCTGCATAAGTACTTGCCGACAAGTATTTTTAGCCATTTCTGGCGAAGAACTATCTAAATACAGTTTAGACAGTTTCAGTAAAGTTGATATAAAGAGTTGGTTCAAATGTTCACGTTCGGGCCAAACCCAAGTCATGTGGATGTCAGATAAATACGGTCCATGAACTAAATCCACGGCAGCCTGATAATGTTTGATTTGTTCTTCTAAACTCAAGGAATTCATAGCCTGAGCCAGATGAGCTTCAAAAGTTTCGACATCATAATCGTATTCCATAGCATGATTAAAAGAGTATTGGTCATTTTCAAAGACAATAGAATCTGCCCCTACTGCGCGACGAAGGCGATAAAGATTATTCTTGAATCTCATTTTAAGCTTTTCCGGCTCTATGTCTGGCCAAAAAACAAGTCCAATTTGTTCTTTGGATCTTGCCTGAGAAATGGTCAGAAAATAAAAGAACAGATCGCGAACAGATTGTGTTTTCCAATCCGATGGAGAGATCGTTTTGCCATTGGTCTTAACTTGGCCACGACCAAAAGCTAAAATGGTTAGGCGCGGTGATGACATAGGAACTGCGCTGACTATACGGCGAAGATTTCTCCGTGTAATCGGGAGTTGGGTTTCATTCTTTGCTATTTCATCCATAAAAACACTGAGTGTGGTCCCGATAAGTGGGTCTTTTTGCATGTCAACAAGCCAAGGCTTGACTTGTCTGGCTTGCGACCCTAATATATTTAATATGGATTTTTGCTTTGATTGTTTGAGTACATCTTTTAATTCTGCACGTGCAGTATTAATATCTCCACATTGGTACGCCGCAGACGACAGCCATAATTGGCTCCAAGTATATTCTAATTTTCGTCCATCTTGCTTGAAGTAGCGCTTGGCTTTCTCCAGATTAAGAAGAGCTTGGGAAGTATCTTCTTCTGTAACAGCAAGTCGCCCTTTTTCGAGATGCAATAAACCCTGTTCATAGCTCGAATCGCTTTCTTGAATTTGTACTTGCGCAGATAAAAGTAACTGATGAGCTTGAGAATACTCATTTCGTGAACGTGCGATTTTGGCTTCGGATAACACCAAATAATTATCCAAAAAATTATCATTGACAGGCTGGATAATCTCTCTGGCTTGTTGATAACTCTGTCCGGCTGCTTCAATCTCTTCCAAATCAGCAAATAAATCCCCTAAACCAATCAAAAGTGCCACTTCCACGCGGATACGGCCACTTTGCTTGGCGAATTCTAGCCCTTCTTCAAAAGTCTGTATGGCTTTTTCATACCTAGCTAGTAGATGATATAAAACTCCTAAATTGTTTAGCAAATTAGCCTTCCATACCAAATTACCAATTTCTCGCCCAGTATTGAAGGCTTTTTCATAAGAGGTTTGAGCGGACTCAAAATCACCAATGGCTTGATAGACCATTCCTAATTCTGTGAGAACAATAAGGATATTAGGTGTTTTATTAAGTTGAGTGTAACCTTCTAGCGATTTTTTCAACCACTCTGCAGCTTGGATTCCTTGACCTAAATGATATAGGCTTAAACCTTTTGATCGTAACGCATCCAAGTTGATGTCGGAGTTGTTTTTTTGCTCATTAGTTAGTGTCAGTGCTTCTTCAGCATCCATGAGTGATTCAGAGTAATTCCCTTGGTATTGGTGAGCAGTAGTGCGCCTGACTAATGTGCGAGCCAAGCCACTAGTGTTCCTAGAAGTGCGGAAGGCAATTTCAGCCTGATTTAGGAGAGACAATCCTTTAGTTACATTTCCCAACATACATATAACTAATCCTTCGAGTGATATTAATCCTGGCTGTGATTGGCGCAATCCTTCAGGAATATTATCCAACCAACTTTTGAGTGTTAGTAGCCGCCCATTTTGTAGAAGAGGTGTCCCTGCTTTTTCAACCAATTCTCCCAGCTTTTCAAAATCTTCCAGTTGTAAGTAGATATGGTAGGCTTTCTCCCACTCACCTTGTTCTACATAAATTCCAGATAATCGATAAAAAATAGCGTCGACCAGTTTCGGGGCTTCTTCGTTCAAAACTATTTGCAAGAAGTCTCGGAAGAGATGATGGTATCGTATCCATTTCCCGTCTGTGCCAACAGAAAGTGCAAAAAGATTCTTTTGCAAAACAGCAGTAATTAGTTCGGAGAAAACTTGGTTTTTCGGCATAAAACGAGAAAGAACCGATTCGCAAAGTGCTACATTGAATTCCCCAAGAAGCGAACTATACAAGAGGAATTCCCGCATTTCTTTTGGCTGCTGTTCCAAAATCTGATGGGCAAAGTACTCGAATAACCCCACACCTGATGCGCGCGTGATTCTGGGCAAAATAGTCTCCCCCTGTCGAACAGCCATATTGGATAATTGCAATCCGGTAATCCAACCCTCGCTTTCTTTTTCCAAGGCTTGGGATGCAGTTTTTGACAGGCTTGTATGATAGTTTTTCTCAAATAATGCCTGGATTTCATTTGCGCGAAAAGCAAGCTCCAAATTGCTAAGGCCGTCTACTTGCTGGCGCGCGACCATTAAGGGCAAATCGGGAAGCGGGATTATGGAGCGGGATGAAATAATCAGATGGCAATTTTCATCGACAAGCTGAACAAAGCGATTAATAAAATGCTGTATCTCCTCAACATAATCAACAAGATGATAATCATCCAAAATCACAACAAAATGCTCGCGAGCATGTTCATATAGATCGTTGACTAAGGTAACAACCAACCTTTCCATATGCTTTGGTTTAAAGGATGTTATCTCAGTGAGCAAAACCTCCACTTGCCCGCCAAAGTTTGGAAAACGATGGGAGAGTGCCGCAATAAAATAACCAATAAAGCGCTGTGGGTCTCTATCAAGAGTATCTAATGAAAGCCAGCAAATGGGTAAATCGCTTTGATGTGAAAAATCAATTAAAGCCGAGGTTTTGCCATACCCCGCAGGAGCCGAAATAAGAGCCAGTTTTTTATCAAGCAGTTGATAGATTAAAGCCAACAAACGTGTCCGAGAAAGTAAATCAGCACGCCGTTCTGGCACAGTAATTTTTGTTCGACTAATAGGAATTTCAGCAGATACACTCATATTCATCCTCCCCTATATTCTACACGTTATGGTCAAAAAAAATATGTATTTCTACAATAATTAGGACTTACGCATCTTTATGCTCTTGTCTATATGTTCTGAAAATCAACTTATATTTGCATCATCTATCACAACCATCATTTTTTCATATAAAACCGGCGGTGCAGCAAGAATTGAGAGAGGTGGAGAGACATAATCTGCATTACCATTAAGATTGGTTACTTTTGCGCCAGACTCTTCGGCAATTAGCCCGCCCGCTGCAACATCCCAAGGCTTGAGAGAGCGTTCCCAAAAACCTTCAAAACGCCCCGCTCCGACATAACACAAATCCAGCGCTGCAGCACCAAGACGGCGAACTCCTTGGGTTAATTTTGTGAAGCGACTAAAATCTGCGAGATTGTCATTGGGAGTATTCCACATATCGTAGGGGAATCCGGTAACGAGCAGACTCTTTTCGAGTTCGTGCACGATTGAGACTCGAATCCCTTGCTCGTTCAGGCGTGCGCCCTTTCCTCGTTCGGCAGAAAACATCTCGTCGCGCATCGGATCGTAAACGGTAGCAAGTTTCATCTCACGTTTGTACGCGTATCCAATCGAAACACAAAAGATGGGGATATTATGTGCGTAATTAACCGTTCCATCCAAGGGATCAATATACCAAATATGGTCATCATCTCCCTCCACAATACCATTCTCCTCGGCAAGGATATGGTGCCCGGGAAATTTCTCCAAAATGGCTTCAAGAAGATATTCTTCAGCTTCACGATCCACTTCGGTGACAAGATCGATTACACCTTTATAGTCCACTTGATGTTTTTTGTTATAACCTGCGCGCAAAATTTTGCCAGCTTCGCGAGCTAGCATTTTGAGGTCTGCCAGTGTTGGGGATGTCATTTATTTTTTAGGGGAATTTTTAAGGATACGCTGAATTTGCTCCAGCTCTGCACGGATTTGATCGCGATCTCGGTTTGCCTGCTCAAGAAGCTGTTCAAAACCTGGAACTTGATCTTCTGGCAGGGTTTTAAGCAAGCGTTCTGTGCGGGTAATTTGAGTGTTTTTATGCTGCAATTTAGTTTCCAAGCGTTCACGATAGCCTATATAAAACTCTCCATCCTCAAGAGGTTGAGGCAGCGTGGCAGGTCCTTGCGTGAGCAGCTCTGCGATGGTGAGCAGAAAATCTTCAGTGTCGATCGGTTTTTCGATAAAACGCGATGCACCAAGACTGAGCGCAAAGGCTTTATCTTCGGGCGTGACATAGGTAGCAGAAAGGAAGATAATCGGGATGTCGTGTGTTTTGATGTCTGTGCGCAATTTTTGGACAAAAGCGTATCCATCCATTTTCGGCATGAGAATGTCGGTAATGATCAATGCCGGGCGTTCTTTGACAATCATTTCGAGGGCTTCTACACCATTTCCTGCGGTTACAACAGGGTAGCCCTTAAAGCGCAAGGTGACGGTGAGCAATTCGAGTATATTAGGTACATCTTCGACAACAAGGAGAGGACCATAAGGAATATTCATATGCCTATTGTACCTGTTTTCTTATCATCTTTACATTAAAATTAGCTTACGGTTTTAGGCATATTTTCTGCTGTAGATGAAATAACAGGGCTTTTAAGCTCTGAATAGGATAAAAATGCCTCGCCCGTGTTTTGGGCTTGATACCTTTACCTTGACATTTATCTCAACGATGGTAGAATGCCGCTAATGATGAACTCAACTCAAGCATCTCCCATTTTTGAGGCTAAAGCTAAACCCCAGCCCGCATCCGCACCTTCGGTGGTTGGATTTGTGGGCAGTGTTCGGTTAAGGATGATTTCATAAAAAACGTGCATTAGCACGCTATTATTTTCTTATTACCAAACGCGCTCTCCGACATCGGAGAGCGCGTTTTTTGTTTTAATTTTCAAAGAGTATTCAGCCCTTTGCTACCGGATTTCAGTTTTTCTGATGTCTGAAGTCTGAATGCTTACAAACCAAGGAGCTAAAAATGATTCGTGTCGGTTTTCTCTATTCTCGTTTACGCGTTGAAGAAAAATTATTACTCAAAGAACTAGAATCGCGCTTAAATATTGAAGTTATTCGTATAAACGATGGCAAGCAATATTTCGATATTTCCCAACTTCCCGCAGATGTGGATGTGCTTCTCGAACGCTCTATTTCCCATTCGCGTGGGTTATATGTCTCGCGCTTATTTGAAGCGCATGGCGTGCCAGTCGTAAATCCCTCTGCTGTGGCAGAAAAATGTGGCGATAAATATATAACCAGTCAAATTCTTGAGAGTGCCGGTATCCCAACGCCGCGTGTATTTATGGCATTTGATAGCAAGACCGCCCTCGATGCTACCGACTCGATGGGCTATCCCTGCGTGCTAAAACCCGTTGTCGGCTCGTGGGGGCGTTTGCTCGCTAAAGTGAATAGCCACGAAATGGCAGAGGCAATGATTGAGCATAAAGCCTCGTTGGGCGTAAATCATAAGATTTTCTATGTGCAAGAATATATCAACAAGCCAGGACGTGATATCCGTGCTTTTGTGATTGGTGGTGAGGTCATCGGCGCAATCTACCGCTCATCTGAAAACTGGATTACGAATACCGCGCGCGGCGGTGTGGCTACGAATTGCTCCCTTACGCCAAATCTTGAAAAAATCTGTAAAGACACAGCAGAGGTGATGGGTGGCGGTTTACTTGCAGTCGATCTTTTTGAAACAGAAGAAGGATTCACGGTCAACGAAGTTAATCACACGATGGAATTTCGCAATAGCATTGAAACGACTGGTGTTAATATCCCCGCTAGGATGGTTGATTATATTGTGGAGGAAGCAAAGAGAGAAAAGGCAAAAAAACGAATTGCCCGTGATAATTGGCAACTTAGAATAGCAACGCGATCACAACCCCAAATCCCGCACAGGCAAAGTTGACCAAGTCATTTGTTAGCCATTTCCAGCCGCGAAAATAGCGCGTCTCTGTCTCTGTCTTGCAAAGATGAGTTGGGTGACGTTCGGTTTCTTTCTCACAAGCGGGGCAATAATAAATCGCCTGCACAGTTGCACCGAGAAGTGAGTCAAAGAGCGCACCGAGCAACCCTGCGAATGTGATGAGTGCAAAAACAGGAAAAAACTCTCCAGAAGGAGAGAAAATGCCTGCAAAAAAAGCAACTAGAGCTGCGCCAGCCAAAGAGGCTAAAGTGCCTGTAATAGAAACTCCGCCCGATGTCCCTTTCTCTACCTTTTCTTTGAGATTAGTTATCATACGCGGCTGAGAGCGAGCCAGAACACCCAATTCTGTTGCCCACGTATCGGCATTGACTGCGGCGAGGGCAGCGGAGAATCCGAGCCACGTCCAAAGGGTATCAGGAAAGAAGAAATGTAGGAGAGCGAAAAATGCGGCTAATCCGCCGTTGCCGAGAACTTGCATGGCATCGCGGCGACTGCCTTTGTCGAATTTTTCTTGCAAATCAATTTTACGCTTTTTGAACATCTTGGAGAGCGCACTGGAGGAGATGAAGAAGGTCAGGAGCAGAATTGCCCATTCCCAGCCACCAATACCGAAGATGAGAGTCCCTTCAACTGTCGCGCCGATAGCACCACTTTTGTCGAGGCTTTTAGCTTTGTAGGCAAGAAGAGAGATGATAATGGCGAAAATAAATCCAAGGAATAGTTGCATAGGAAATGATGAATGTTGAATGAAGGATTAATTTGTGATTGAAAAGAATATGCCGACTAAAAACAAAATCCCTGTTAGCGTGCTAGATGCCCATAAAATGAGTGCAAGAATTTTTTGCTCTTCCCAACGATAGAAGTATAAGCCCGCAACCCAGCCGATGATGAAGAGGGTAAAGCTGATGAAAGGCAGGAGCATTAATTGTACAGGGGGGAAAGGTCCATGGGCTTCACCTGAGGCTTTGAATCCGAGGGTGATACTTTCTAAATTAGGGATGAGGATACTTGCCCAGATAAGAATACCGATATTGAGCAAAAGGCCGCTGAGCCAAAAGTAACGGGCGAGGAGATTTTTCCATGCCTCTGCAACGATGAAGGTGGGATATGTGGAAAATGATTCAGTCCGCGATAACGCCCCTAGTTCGGTAGCAAGTTGAAATTCACGGGCGAAGCGGCGTGGGTCATCCGGTGAAATGGCGAAGACGTGTTTGGCTGTCGCCACAAGGATGAGCGTCTTCGCATCCGATGCTAAAAATTCGACCATCGCCAGATCAGGGTGACGACGCAATCCCAAAATGGAGCCGGGCAAACGCAATCGGGGCAATTTTAGGGGCGTGGTCAGGTCGGTGATGGGGCGCACCCACTCGACATCTGAAAGGGGGATTTCTTCAATGCGCAATCCCCACGAGAGCTTGAGTTTTTCACGCCCGAGATGATAGTTGGCGCGCAAAAGTGCGTAGAGCCTGTAGCCGATAAAAGGGATGGGCAGGGCGGCAATAAGGGTGAGCAGGGCGGCAAGCATGAAGGCGGGACCCAGCTCTGCACGGGTGGCGAGCCAGATGCCCCAAGCAGTGAGGCCAGCGAGTAGCGCCAGCAAAAAGCTGTGGATGAAAACGCCGCGTTGGCGGGGGGGGAGAAATGTAGTTTCTTCAGTCATTATTCTTTAGACACACAGGGCGCGAAGCTTCTCTAAGAAAAGCAAAAAACTTTGTGGCTCTTTGTGTTCTTTGTGTTTAAATTAACGTTGCGATAGTTTCGCAAACTTGGGCCACCTGCTCTTCACTCATCACGCCCGAAAATGGGAGCGCAAGACTTCTGTTGCCTAAATCTTCGGTGATGGGGAAATCGCCGCGCTTATAGCCAAATTGCTTCACCATATAAGGTTGCAAATGGATGGGCGCAAAATAGGGACGAACAGGAATGCCTTTTGCGATGAGTGTCTGGGCGAGTTCATCGCGGTTGATGCTTTTATCAAATCGGACGACATAAACGAACCACGACATTTTAGTTGTGGATTTTTCGATAAACTGGGTTTCTACGCCTTCAACATCTTGCAAACGGGATTCATACCAGTTTGCCACTTGCGTGCGTTTCTCGAGCATCTCATCGAGCCGAGACATTTGCACTGCGCCCAATGCCGCAGACATTTCATCGAGTCTATAGTTGAAGCCAAGATGTGTGTGTGTGAGCCAAGTATCGCCAGGAGCACGTCCTTGATTGCGCATAGCGCGCATATAATCGGCGTCTTCATCGTTATTGGTGACGACAAGACCGCCTTCGCCAGTAGTCATTTGTTTGTTGGGGTAAAAGGCAAAAACACCGAAATCGCCGAGCATTCCAGCGGGATTTCGTTTATATTCCGCACCAAGGGCTTCGCAAGAATCTTCGATGACGGTCAGATTATATTCTTTGGCGAGTGCCATGATTTCATCCATATCGGCGGGCTGACCAAAAACATCTACGGGGAGAATGGCTTTGATTTTTGCATCGGTCTTCGCGCCTTTGCGAGGTAAGTACTTCTCGGTATTCTCAATAGCATCTTTGATCAATGCTGTGTCTATATTCCCCGTTTTGGGGTCAATATCCACAAAGATGGGGATGGCGTTCTCAAATAGCATCACGTTCGATGAGGCGACAAAAGAAAAGGGCGTGGTGATGACTAAATCGCCTTCGCCAATTCCAGCCGCGCGGACGCAGAGATGCAATCCCGCCGTGCCAGAGTTAACGGCAATGGCGTGTTTTGCGCCAGTGCGGTCGCAGAAGGCTTGCTCGAAGTCTTTGACATATTGCCCCATACTGAGCATGGGTGTATTCATTACATCGGCAACAGCCTGACGTTCGGCATCTGTTAGGTCGGGGGAGGACATGGGAATTTTATTCATAATTTTTTATTGGGGTAAAGATGGAACGCGGGTTTTGCAGATTGGGCGGATATACGCGGATTTTTAAAAATCTTTTTATTTTTCTAGCCACCAGACAGTTTAACAAATGAATAGGTTGATCGACAGGTAAAACCGGGTAAAGTTGTTTTGCGAAACACGTTATCAGGAGAAAACCATGCCGACCAACCAACTGTATCATACATGGATTC
>Ga0209249_1001333_pt1 | contig 24312 bp, 15 predicted proteins | sample SaaInlV_200m_DNA_4_FD_184653 | JGI IMG/M metagenome (GOLD analysis project Ga0209249, IMG submission 184653) | Marine microbial communities from expanding oxygen minimum zones in the Saanich Inlet - SI037_S3LV_200m_DNA (SPAdes) (version 2) | ecosystem: Environmental > Aquatic > Marine >...
CTTGCAAAGTTTCTGTAAATTGATTTAAAGCATTGAAGAAAGCCTCAATTAAGTATAGTTTAACTTCATCAAATGCACCTCTAAATTTATCCCAACGTAAATTTATTGGAATTTGATTACTTAGGAGTGCTGACATACTAATTCCTGAAAAATAGAAAACCACCATACTTCCAAGCAAATAACTATCAATAGACCTGACTCTTTTAGTCCAATCGGGTTCATAATATCCGTATAATATTTCAGGTGGTGCATATGTAAAGTCTCCACTGAAAGGTAATTTTTTATGAGGTGCATCCATTATTTTTGCAACTGCTCTTCCTAAATCACCAATTTTTGAGTTTTCGCCAAATAATAAAATATTTGAAGGTTTGATGTCTTGATGTGAAATGTCAATATTATGTAATTGTCTTACTCCAACTGCGATATCATGAAGAGATTTTAATTTCCATGCATAATCTAGTTCATTATTAAATTTGATGAGTTTTCGGACATCACCATCCGCCATATCAAAAATTAGGTAAGGGACTACAGGAATAGTAAAACCTAAAACTTCTTCTTCTCCAGCTTCTTTAACAACGGCGACTTTAGAAAGTCCATTATTTTTACAAAGATTTGAGATATCTTTTTCGTATTTAAAAGCATCAATCATTTCTTTCATGTAATCAACAATTGAACGACCAGGAAAATCTGGATTGAAAAACTTTGCGAAATCGAATGCTTTTAAAAAACAAATTTCATTGTCTTTTTCAACTTTATAAGCAACTGAAAAGAATGAACCAGTAGAGTTTTTATCTTTCGCAATCTTTTCAATTACATTCCAACCGGATTTAAGTTTTAGTCCAAGAAGATTGTGTGCTGCGTTTGAAATATCCATTTTAATTATATTTTAGGTTCGTTTTTTTAACCTTGCCCATAACGTGTTTGTTTTGTCACTTTTATTCTTATTATTTTGCTAATATACAAAGCAAAAGGTGTCATATATATCCGTATCAGGTATGTTTTTATCACTCTTTAAAGTGCTGTTTTTAATACTATCCGGATCAACTATTTTTTGATTTTCTATGGAGTTCATTATTTGAAGATCGTATTCAAGGTTTGTTTATTTTGGTGGTTTAAAAGTAGTTAAGAATTTTGAACCGGACAATATGTTACAAGAGTTATTTTTAAACATTTGTCTTAAACTTTGATTTGTGTGATTTTACTGATTGTGTGATTATGATTAAAACCTGAGGGATTCCGTTAATCCTATTAATCACGGTCAAAACGTTTTTAAAATTATCGGGATGCGACTTTGCATCGCTTCACAAAATACTTAATTAAAACTCCAAAGTAGTGTCTAAAGTCCCTGCTCCCGCACGATTGCATCGTGTGGTTTTTATTTTATATCATAATGGAACGCGATGTAATCGCGCACCAGCGATGCCAACAAATTTATTTAAAACTCAATTGTGGTGTCAAAAATCACAGGGTTATTTTCATCGGAATTTAAAATCACTCTAATATTATACGTCTCTCCTTTTTTGAAAAGTTTGTTTGTTGTTAAAGAAACATTTGCTTTTTCAAAAGATTGAAGTGGCGGAACTTCACCTGTGGTAAGTTCTATCTCTTTTTCATCATCGAAATAAATAATTTTTATTGGTGTAATTTCAGAAGCCACTTGTCCAAAATTCTGGACTTCTACATTAATCTGAAATCCCGAATCTGTAAAAATAACTTTTGGTTTTCGCGCAGAAAGTGCAGGTTCAATATATTTAACTTCGGGTAAACAAGAATATCCAAAAAGCAATTTACCATTGGTAGTTTTGCCCAAAAGTTTTGCCGCAAAATTATTGTCGGTAATTCCATTTCCTTTTCCGTTGAAAGTAACAATCAAATCGTCGCCCGATTTTTTGGTTTCTAAAACATTACATCCCCTGCCAAAATTTACTTCTTCTGATGCTCCAAACCGTATTGAGTTCAAGTCAATATCAGTGTGCGGATTAAATCCATCTTCGGCTTCAATTTTTAATTCGATAGTTTCTGTTTCCGCTGTTATTGCTTTTTTATTTAAAATGGTAATTAAGCGGCCAACGGTTAAAGGAATAATTATATGTTTCGAACTGTGGTTGTCGTTTGGTAAATCTTGTCTTTTTAGCGTATCGATAACTGCAAAATGCGCCTGTGTTGCCCGACCGTATTTATCCTGAAGAACTTTAAAACGTTCGTATTTAAACCAGTCAACAACAGTCCCTTCTTTGTATTTTGCTATACCCGGCAAATACGCTTCGCCCGGATCTACCTTCCAGTTTATCCCGTCTTTCGAGCGCAAATACCAGGCAATGCGTCCCAGCCAGTCGTTAACAACTAAGTGGTATTGAATATTGGTTTTCCAAATTACCGGGTCTTCAAAACGGCCGTCAACCGGCGGATAAACACGTTTGTCGGTTACTTGATTATACGAAGAAACTCCGGTCTCACTAAACCACACACCGCCACCCCGGCAAACCATTAAATAACTTCCATCTTCTCGTTGTGCAAAAGAAAGGTTCGACAAACCTTCTATAATTTTTCTGTCGCGGGGATCGAAGTCGAATTGATTATATTCCCACGGTCCGTCGAAATTATCGCCGATGTAATAACCACTAATTACAAAAATTACAAACCGCCCATCTTTTAGCTGAAATATCTCAGGATTGTTTCATTATGTAATTTATATGGCCCAAATGAGTTTTCTGCAACTGCATGATAAACAGTGGAATTTCGCCAGAACATGTGTCCTTTTGGAGAGTTTTCGGGCCAGCCACAAAGAAAAAGATGGTATTTTCCATCGTCCCCCAATTTTGCATTTCCGCCCCAATATGAATTTACATTATCCTCAATTCCATTTTCGATGTAACGAGGAATAATTTGTTTTGACCCCCAGGTTTCGCTGGTTAATTCACCCATAACCGGCATGGGTAGAAATCTATCCATAAATCTTCCACCAAAAACCAGGTTTTCCCATTCTGCCGGAATCTGGCGTTCGGTAAATTGAGCTGAACTTGTTAAACATAATATGAAAATTATTAAGAATGAAAAGGTGAAATTTTTAAATTTCATTTTGATTTTATTTAGTTATTGCCGAATCCAGTTTTTGTTTGAGTTCATTTATTATGACCGAATATGCAGGATTATCAATTAAATTATTCAATTCTTTTGAATCTTTTTCCAAATCATACAACATGCTAAAATCAGCATTTACTTTGTCCTTTCGCCATTCGGTATATCTGTATTTTGATGTCCTGATTCCGTAACCTCGCGGACTTCCCATTGTAAATTCGAAATCTTTGCCTGCCTTGTTAACATCATTTAATTGCGGATTTAAACTTTGGCCGGAAAGACGATGTTGAGATTTGATACCAGTCAATTCACAAATAGTTGGGTAAATATCAATCAATCCGGTAAGATTTGTACAATTTTTTCCCTTTACTTTTTGTCGGGGATCAACTATTATTAACGGTACCCGGCAAGCTTCCTCAAACATCGAAGATTTGTGCCAGTGACCGTGTTCGCCCAAATGAAATCCCTGGTCGCCACAAAAAACGATAATTGTATTATCGGCCAGTCCTTCATTTTCTAATTCCTGTATTAATTTACCAGCCAAATCGTCAACAAAATGGATTGCAGCATAATAGGCGTGTGCATAATTTATTCCGTGTGTATCAGGAATAAAATTAAATCCAGCATCTTTTAAATGCCAATTTATTTCAGGAATATCATCACGATCATTTTCAGGAACAAAGGGAATCCGGAATTTAGAAATATCGATTGCATCCCAATGTTTTTTAGGAACAATCATTGGTGGATGCGGACGATAAATTCCATAAGCCAAAAAAAATGGCTTGCCGGTTTTATTCGAATTATGCTCTTTTAAGATTTGAATGGCATTATTTAAACCTTGTCCATCAGCCATTTCAGAATCTTCTATTTCAGGATTATCATAAACCACACTCACGCCAGTTCCCCTTGTATTTCCAACGTGAATTGCTTTTTCCCAAACCTTTATATCTGCATCGTAACCGGTATTATTTATAGCAACATCCCAAGCCAGAGTATCATCGGTTCCAGCGCCACCGATTCCTCCCGGAATTCCCATATGAAAAATCTTTCCTACGCGTGCTGTAAAATATCCGTTTTCACGAAATAATCTGGGAAGTGTGGTCACACCCGGAAGATGTTCGTTAAAACTTCCTGCTGCATTTGTTGTATATCCGCTTTCGAATGGATAAAGCCCGGAAAACAGCGATGCCCGACTTGGACCACAAGTTGGGTACTGGCAGAAATTATTTGAAAAAACTACACCCCGACTGGCTAATTTATCGAGGTTTGGCGTAACCGCAACAGTATCTCCGTAACAAGTTAGCCGGTCGGATAAATCATCGGCAATTATAAATAAAACGTTCGGAGCTTGTTCTGTTTTTGATTCCTGGCTACATCCAACAAAAAGGAAAAGCAAACAGCCTGAAATAACAATATTTATTTTTTTAATCATTTTTACTAATTCAAAGTGTCCGGTTCTGATTTATTTATTCGCAATTTAATTAACAATTAATTTAAATTCTGCTGATATTAAATTTTTTGATTTTGCAAGTAGCCGGATCTCACCTGTCTCTTTTTCCGATTTAATAATTACCAAACATCTTCCTTTGTATGCTTTCCTTTGTGGATGCTTAAAATTTTCAATGCTCATGGGATTTGAACTAGCAACTGCAATAATTTCACCCGGTCCTTCAATTTCAAATTGAACAAGATTATCCGTTTTTGGATGAAGCAAATTATTCTCATCAAGCAATTCAACAACAACGTAACTTAAATCCTGACCGCTTGCTTTGATTTCTTTTCTATCGGCTTTCATTTGAATTTTTACAGGTTGCGATGCCGACTTTAAAACATTAGAAACTATTTCCCCATTTTCTTTTGTGGCAAGAACTTTTAATTCACCAGCTTCGTACGGAACATTCCATTTTGCGATCTGCTGATTTTCCAAATTTGTAACTTTTTTACCCAATGATTTTCCATTCAGAATCAGTTCTGCTTTTTCGTAGCCCGAATAAACCACAACTTCTAAGGGTAGATTTTCAAACCCTTCCCAGTTCCATTCAGCAACCAAATCGTGCCAGTGCCATTTACTCCAGCTTGCGCGATTCTCTTTTTTAGGGAATGAAGGAACCGGAGGTTTTACAAAAATGGAAAGTCTGTTTCCAACTTCCCACAAAACATCGCGGTAATACGATTGCGGACGTTTGAAACCACAAATATCAATATCGCCACAAAAAGCATGATTCCACGGATAAAAGTTTTCGTGGTGCGGATATCCGCACCAACCAATACTTGCTTCACCCAAATAATCGAAACTTGTCCATACAAAATCACCTAAAACATAGGGATATTTTACGGCATCCATCCAGGCACCAAAAGCTTCCAACGGATAGGATTCAGCACAATACATAATCCGATCGGGAATCCGTTCATGGTCTTTTTCGAAAATACTTTTTTGACCATGATCGCCGCCAAAAGAATAGTTATAACCTGAAATATCGAGTGTTGCAAAATAAGGATCTTTATCGGGTCCCAGCCCGTTTACAGCCGCTGTAACAGGCCGTGTTGAATCCAACGTTTTTATATATTCAACCATCATTTTTGAAGTTTCAGCACCTTCAGGAGATCCCCTTTCCGGAATTTCATTTCCGATGCTCCACATAATAATTGAAGGATGATTGCGATCGCGCAAAACCATGGCATCCACATCTTTTTGCCACCACTCGTCGAAATAATTTGAATAATCCTGTGGATTTTTTGGCAAACGCCACATGTCGAAAGTCTCATCAATTACTAAAATCCCCAACCTGTCGCAAGCATCTAAAAATACCTCTGACGGTGGATTGTGTGCACAACGAATAGCGTTAAAACCGTTGGCTTTCATAATTTCCACGCGTCGTTCTTCCGCACGATCGTAAGCAGCAGCTCCAAGCGGGCCATTTCCATGATGCATACAACCGCCCTTTAAAAGTGTTGGGTTTCCGTTTAGTAAAAAACCATTTTCAACACTGAATTCAATGGTTCTGATCCCAAAAGTTTCTTCAACAATATCCAGAATTTCACTTTTTTCATTTTGAATTTCTATAATCGCAGTATATAAATTTGGATGGTCAGGCGACCACAATTCAGGGGATTCAATTTGAAGAATTTGATTCACTTTAATTTCTGATTCCCCATTTATTTTCTGATTATTAATATTTGAAACAACCTCTTTTCCTGAAGCATCCAGAATTTTAGTAACAACTTGAATTGTAATATTTTCCAAATTTTCATTTTCAATTTGAGTTTCAATATTTACTATAGATTTTTCAACCGTAACTTGCGGTGTTGCAATTGAAACTCCCCAGGTTTTTACATGAACAGGTTCGGTAACTTTTAGCCAAACATGGCGGTAAATACCAGAACCGGTGTACCAGCGACTATTACGGCCTTCGTTTTTCACCTGAACTGCCAGCACATTTTCCTCTCCCAATTTTACCACATCTGAAATATCAAATTCAAAAGCAGTGTAACCGTATGGATGATTTCCCAGATGTTCGCCATTTAACCAAACATCGGAATTCATATAAACACCTTCAAAATATATTTTCAGTTTTTTACCCGAATATTCTTTTGGAATATCAAAAGTTTTACGGTACCAGGAAGTACCTCCCACGAGATAACCTGCATCAATTCCGCCAATTGCAGTGGAATCGAAAGGGGAATTTGTACCGGGTAAATCTTCAATGCTCCAATCGTGTGGCAAATCGATATTTCGCCAATCTGCATCGTTAAATTCAATTAATTGCCCGTTTTCAACATCTCCCCTATGAATCTTCCATTCGAAATCGAAAAGAATGTTTTGTCGTGGATTCTCTGCCAATTTATCTTGTTTTTGATTACAACTTGAAATTGTAACTGACAAACAAACAATTGCTACAAACCTGAATATCATTGTGTTCATTTACAAATCTATTTTAATTTGGAATTCCATTCCGTGACTATACCTTTGAGAATCGATTTATAATTCTTATCCGAATCATTAATAACTTTATTTCCAACTTTTTCAATGTCGTCTTCTTTGGTATTATTGTAGCGAATTGGTGGATTACCATCGGTACAAAACAGGTAATTATCTTTTACCAAATTTGTTGTTGCCTTATGAAAACGAAGGGGAGATTTGGCAATATTGTATATCAAATTGTTTTCAACTATTACATTAGTAATTCCTTCGTCTAAAAACATCCCGTTGCTTTCTGCACGACCAGCATTTATTTCTACATCGTGAATGTGGTTATTAATTAATTTACTTCCTGGCTGTAATCCAAGCATATAAATTCCACCACCATCACTAAGTTTTTGCATAATATGGTGAATGTGGTTTCCATCGATTATATTATCGCGGCACGGCGTTGGTTCTGGGCTCCACATCCAGCCGATTGAAATTCCGGTATAAGGTAATTCGGTGATTTCATTATTTTGAATTGTAGTTTCTGCGGTCAATCCACACCATATTCCCACAGCTCCATAAAATTGTTTTCCGCAATCTGATACCAAGCAATTTTTAATCGTATTTCCCAAGGCAGTTTGTTCCGGCGTACTTTTCCACCATGCTTCACCATTTACAACACGATCGCGCCCTTCGCCGATCATAATTCCATTACCTGAAATATTTGTAAAATCGGAATTTGAAACTGTACAGTTTTTACAGCCCGTACTTAACCACAATCCAGAACCTCCCAGGTTTTGAAAAACACAATCCTGAATAATACAATCCTCGGCCCAAAATGCAATTACAGAGGCCGGGATAACACTCCATCGGTTTGCAGACGGACGCGAATCGAAATGGCATGCCTGAATACCACAATAACCCATTTCGGGAATTTGCCAGGCACAATGCTGAAATGTAATTCCCTCAAAATAAATATTTTTAATTGGATGATTTTCGCTTCCTTTTAACTCTACCAGACCTTCAGAAAATGGAATAACAATTTGTAATTCCTCCGGATTTTTGTTTTCCGGCAATTTCACATAAACCTTATTTTTATTTGAATCAAAAACCCATTCAAAATCTTTATCCAAAAATTCAAGGGCATTTTCTAAAAAGTAGCGGGGTTGTTTTTCCCAATAATCGAGGTTGAAAAAAGCGGGGTTTTTAGCACCGATAGAATCAACCGCGGTTAATTTATTTTCATCCGAATTAATCTCTTTTACACTAATTCGTGAGATCGACCAGTCGTGAAGTAAAACTAGTTCAACACCTTTTGTTTTTTCAGGAATTGGAAAATCACCTTTTTCGAAAAAGAAATTTGTGCGTCGGTCGTCGCCAACTTTTTTGATTCGTAAATAATTATCATTTGGGTATCGGGCACGGGAAGCTCTTTTGTCTTTTATAAAGAGTTCACGGGGTTTCCAGTTTCCTTTCTTTTTTTTTGGTAATTCCATCTCCCAAATCCCGGCCTCATTTTTTTTCCATCCTTGCAAACGAATACCACCTGAAACAACAGGATTTGCATCTAACAAAGCTTTTATTGCTATTTTATTATTCCCATTAAAATCATTTGAATCAAAAATTACAGGATTTTCTATTTCGTATAAACCATCAGCTAACCAAATTATACAATTTGTATTTTTATCTGTTTTAATCAAGCTAATAACTTCTTGTTTGGCACGTTCAATTGTTGCAAATGGATTATCGATCAATCCTGAATTTGAATCGTTCCCAGAAGGAGAGACGTAAAAGTCGGCTGCAAAAACCGAAATTCTTATAAAACTAATAATCAAAATAAAATAAAATCTCTTGAAAAAATATGAATAATCCATTCGCTTAATATATTTGAATTAGGTTTTTATTTCTAATATTCGTGTTTTTTTGCAGAAAATAACAAATAACAATTATCAAATTACAAATAAATCACAAAAATCAATATCAAAATTACAAATTGCTTGAAAAATAATAAGGAATAGTTTAGAATTTGAATATTTAAAAAATTGAAATTTATTTGTTTTTTGTTTTTTGAGATTTGTCTTTTCCAGTTTAATTGGGTTAGATTTTTAAAATTACCTGAAATTGTTGAAATTCAAAATGAAAAATGATAAAATAAAAGACTCCATCCAAGCCCAATTATAGTCTTTTTCGCTTTAAAAGGGATTTCCTGAATTGATAGTTTTAAAAGCTTGTTTCCATTTTTATGTTACGTTAATTTTATTTGATTTTGATGCGTTTTCTAACTGTTCATTAAAACAAACGAGAACATTATTTTTTTCACCTTGCCAGAAATGTAAGCCATTTCCCTGGCAGTCATCAAAATTGTTGCAGGCTTCACATTTTCCTATTTTGGTCCAGCTTCGATCCCTGAATAAATCGTATTTTGTTTGCCAGATTTCATAAAAATTATCAGTATAAATATTTCCCTGAGAAAAAGACCTGTCGATATTTGGACATGCTGAAATTGAGCCATCAATTAATATTGAGCCTATATTTATCCCTGCCCTGCAAAAAAAATAGTTATCTCTTACTTTAAGTTCATATTTTCCAACAAATCCTTCGCAACTAAATTTTATATCAATTGCCAATTGTTTTCTTGATTCACTTATAAAATCCAACAACTCCTTAAATTGATAATCTGATAAGAATAAATCGGTATTTTTTTTCGCCCGCCCAATGGGGGCAATTGTAAATAACCTCCATGCTTTTACCCCCTTTAAAATAAGATAATCACGAATTTGTGAAAGTTCATTTAAGTTTCTTTTGTTTACACAAGTAACCACATCGAAGTTTAGCCGCCGGGAACTTACTGCTAAACCTATTGCAAAATCAACCTTTTTAAAACTTTTGCCGGAATTTCTCAACCAATTATGAGATGTTTCTAAACCATCTAAACTTAAAGTTAATGCCCCGATACCTGCATTTAACAATGAGATATGTTTTTCTTTGTCATACAAAAGGCCGTTTGAAACCATTGCCCATCTCATTCCACGTTTTCGTATTTCCCTACCACATATTTCCAGGTCTTTTCGTAAAAGAGGTTCTCCACCTGTTAACACAACAATAAAATTTTCCGGGGGCGTTTTAATTGTATCCAGCGCTATTAAAAAATCGGCAAGTGGCATGTTATTGAATACACTATTTTTTGAGCAATCGCTTCCACAATGTAAACAGTTCAGGTTACACCTTGTCGTACATTCCCAAAACAAATAGTTCAATTCGTGAAGTTTAATCTCCGATTGTTTGAATTTTCGAAATACCCTCTTTTTAATTGCCGGCAACATCTAATTCTCGTCCAAATTGATATCTAAGAAAATTTTATCGCTAATACCTGTCAGAACTGTATCTTTATTTTGATATCGTCCATTTTGTATTGAATCAATATCTTCGAACATAATTTTAACAGTATCAATTAACTCCGTGTAAAATGAGAATTGCCCGTCATCATCGGTTAAACTATATTGGATACTTTCGGCAATTGACACTTTAATCCCATTTATCGGCAATCCTGAAGTTTTTGATTTTACCTGCCCTTCAATTAATAAATCAAATCCATAGTCCTGCGGTGTCCCATAACATGCTTGAAAAATAAACATTGCCGAGGTAAAACTCAATCCACCCATTATTTTTCTCAACCAATTTTTTTTCATTTTCCCAGGTTTTAAATCGTACAAAAAAAATATTATTAAATTTAAGGAAGAATTTTGTCTTTATCAATTAATTAAGAGACTCGTTTAAATTGGACAAGGAAATTAATTTTCACATACAATTGTGCTAACCTGAATTATTCATGAGTTTTTCGTTATGAGAATTCAAAATGCACAGAATAAAGGGAAGCACAGAGTTGAGCCTCGCAGAAATAGCCTTAGCTATTTTGAGAAGCGAGAATCGAGCATTCTCTTTATTCAAAGCAGTTTGATTTCGGAATAGATAAATTTATGAATAGTTCAGGCTAAAATTCCGGGCATAAAAAAAGGCGGAAATCCCGCCTTTTTTGTTTATATGAATCTGCTAAGCTTCTGCTTTTTTATTTTTGATCATAATATAAAGTCCAATAAAAGCAACAATCAAAATAATTGGCAAAACCATCATATTCCGATATGTAATTTGTCCACCATCTATATCAATAGATTTTCCCATAATTGGTAAAACCATTGAAGTGGCTACAAAACCTGCTCCTCCTAAAATTGACATTCCCAGAGCCCCACTTTTAGGTACATATTCCGAAGTTACTCCAATCATGGTTGGCCAGAAATAACAAACACCTACTGCAAATACCGCAGCCGCTACCAATGTCATTACAGGACCACTGGCTATACTAAGCAAATACAAACCTATAGCTGAAATTACTGAAGACCCCAACAATACTCCGATGGGATTTAAACGGTGAATTAAACCACCTGCAAAGAAACGGCCAACGGCCATAATTCCTGCAACCCAAACCAACACAATCATTGAGTTAATACCCTTTTCCGCGAGCAAAGCATCAATCCACTGATTTGTTCCTAATTCGGTTGAAGCACTTAATAACATGCAAAAGAATATCAGTGGAAATAGCAAGCCTATTTTGTTTATTGCTTTTGACTCAATAATTATCAGAACCACAATTACTCCTACAATTATAAATGGCAATGCACTGTCGAAACTAATATTTATTGAAGGTACTGTTGCTACTAAAATCATTAAAATAACAGTTGCGGTTATTGTGTAAGGTGCCCCTACATTTCTCATCATTTCTTTATAGCTTACGCCACTTGTAACGCGTTCTGTTTCCGGAATTTTTTGACCTAAAAACAAATAACCATAAATAAATAAAGGAATAAATAAAAGACTAACATAAAACTGCCACGATAAATCCATGGTATCCATAACCAACCAAGCCAAAATTGCTCCAATTACAATACCTCCCGGAAACCAAACGTGAAAACGATTGAGCATTTTTGTTTTCTTATCGGGAAATAAAGTTGCCACAAGTGGATTACATGCCGCTTCTACACTACCATTCCCAAATCCAATAAATACGTTGGCAATAAACAACGAGTACACATCTTTGGCAAATAACAACATTACAATTCCCACAAGGTGCATCCCAAAAGCCAGCCAAATAATAGTTTTGGTTTTTACAATGTCGATAATAAAACCACCTACAAACATTGCAACTGCAAACCCCCAAAAAGCAGGGGCAAAAGCCCAACCAATTTCTTCGAGAGTTAACCCATAATCTGTTGAAAAATCATCTTGAATTTTTGCTCTTATCGCAAAAGAAATTGCGGTTACCAAAAGTGCCAAACTACTTGCAATAAAAAGACGTTTTCGATTTACATTTTCCATAATAAGTTTGAATTTTAATAGGTTTAGTTAGAGTAAGTTATACTTAAAAATTTACTTAATAAATTAAACAAACCCTAATTTATAAAATTGATTAATTTGAATTAGCCAAATATTTTATCGATTGTAAAATTAATTTTCTGAAATCTTCCGATTCGAATGAACGAAAATCATGGCCTGGCTGAAGATAGACAATTTTTGAGGAATTAAAACTGTTTTCCCAGGCAATTATTTCTGAACTTTGTGGATGATTGGTTTTTAATAGAGGTGTTACTTTATCCGATACTATGAAATTTCCATAAACCTCATCAAATATCTTAAAATTATCAAATCCTTTGGTAACCGGATGATCGTTAATTACTTCGATTTCCACCCAAACATCGTGTACGTAAGTTGATTGTTGTTCAACCGGTATTTCTTTGCTTTTTTGTATATATTTTCCTCCCAGCAGTTTTTCAAATTCACCCCAATCCTGGTACGACACCAAAGTGTGATGTAAAAACAGAAATGGTTTTCCCTGTTTTGTCAATTTCAAATATGCACTTTTTTCATTTTCCGAAATGGTTTTCCACATATCATAAAAAACCAAAACATCAAATTTTTGAGCTACCCCATTTACGATCGCAGCATTGGCATTTGGCTGAACAAAATGCTCATACTCAATTCCATCCAAAGCATCGAACATTTGAAAAAACTGGATCGTATCGAACGCATGGCCTCCTGTAACCAGCATAATTTTAACAGGCTGGGCTTTAAGCATTACAAACACAAACAAAAAGCCAACAAACAATAGAACTTTTTTCATAAGTAATTTATAAAGTTAATATCTAAAATTTTCCCTTTTTTCTCAATTCGATTGCGGAATTAAACAGAAACACTAAAATTAATAATTTCACCCATTTATAAAATAAGCAAGCATTGTTTTTATTCAATAGATTGGAAATTTTTTAAAAATTAAGGCTGAATGAATTCTTTTTCACAATAAAACCTTTTTTTTCAACGTTAAAAGCAACCCTTTTAAAATTCAAGTATCTTTATAAATAGTTTGAAAAAGAAAATGGCTGGGAAAGGAAAATATATTCTAAAAATATTTGGGTGGTTTAGTTTGACGATACTCGTTTTATTGATTGGTTTCGGGGTTTTCGTTTATTTTCAAGCCCAAAGTTATGTCAACGAGAACTTATCGCGGATTGTGACCGAGAAATCGAATAATTTATACAAACTGTCGTATAATAAAATTGAACTGGAATTTACTAATTATTCCATTTCAATTTCCGATATTTTGTTAGAACCCAACGAAGATATTTCAAACAGGATCCTCGAAAAATTGCCTGGTAATACTTTTTATTCGTTCCAATCGCCCGAAATTAAGATTAACGAAATTGATGTTGTTTTACTTTTAAAAGAACGCACTTTTTTTTGCAAGAATATTACTGTTGAAAAACCTGAGCTGGAACTATCGGGCGGCGAAATTATCAAAAACGACCCGGGCCGGGCATTCGATAAAATATTCCCGGAGCTGCGCCCGGTTTTTAATAAATATGTTAAAGAAATTGTAATTGATGAGATAAATTTTGTAGATGCCAATTACGGTTTGTACAACACAGTTGGCGATTCAATACAAATTTCGAATGCCGAACAAATTTCTGTGGGTATTAAAAATTTCAGGACCGACTCGTCGATGATTTTTAGCAACGACCAACTTTTTAAAACCGAAGATATTTTTATTCGGATGAAAGACTTTCAAAACGATTTGGGCGATAGTTTGCACATGGTACGAATTGATGAGCTTGAATATTCGCTTAAAACTTCCGATATTAACGCCACCGGTTTTTATCTGGCCCACCGGTTTAAAAATCCCGAAAGAAGTTTGTACGATGTTTATGTGCCCCGTTTGTACATGAAAAGCCAAAGTGTTACACGTTTCTCTTTTAGCGATTCGTTAAATGTACAGTTTTTGGAATTTGAAAAACCTCAAATAAAATTCTTTCAAAAAGAAAACCCCAAACAATTTAAAATTGAAGACATCGATAAATTTGATTTATATAAACTTGTTGAAAATCAATTTCCAAATATCGAAATTGACAGTTTTTACCTAACGGGAGCTAACCTCGAAATTTACCGACAGCCCGATTTCGAAAAATACCAGCAACGTTTTGAATCGATTAATATAACTTTAAACGGTTTCGCCCTCGATTCAAGCTCTTCACAAAACACAGAAAAACTCTTCCATGCCGATAACCTTGAAATGACGGTTGCTGGTTATCAACTTCGCTTAGAAGATAATCAGCATGATTTTAAAGCCGACTCGATGTTTATTTCTACATTTTCGAACTCATTAGGTGTCAAAGAAATTACAATTTTGCCATCCGGTTCCGAAAAAATAAATACGCGCACATCGGTAAATATCGAATGTAAAGCTTTAAACATTGAAAATGTGGACTTAAAAACAGTATTCCACACACGGGCCTTGCCAACTCAAAGAATAGAAATTGCGGGGCCAAATGTTCATTTGCAGTACAACACCGAGATTACAAAACCAAGGCAACAGAAAGAAGCCGGGCTTTTATTTGAGCAGGTTTCGGCGTATTTGAAAGGCGTTTATTCTGAATTGGTTGTTATTGAAAACGGAGTTCTAAATATTCAAAACCTAAACAGGGGGAAAGTGCAGGGATATTTTGAAACCGGGTTTAATTTCAACCTTACTGGATTTTCGCTCGACTCAACAAGCATTAAAAGGACAGACAAGTTTTTTTATGCAACCAATTTCGATTTAGAGTTTTCCGATTATCAGATGAAACTTGTTGACAACCTTCATAAAATTAATGTCGACCAAATTTCAATTTTGAGTTTCGACAGAAAATTACAAATTGAGAACCTGCACTTGCAACCGATAATCGCAGATGCCACCGAAAGTACAATGCAACAGTATAACCGGTCGGAACTTTACAATATTTTTGTGCCTAAAATTACAATGTGGGGGATTAACCTTCGAAACGCATTTTTTAATAAAAAACTTTCGATTTCAAATTTCCAGATTTCGAACCCGAAAATATATTTAGAGAATTTTGGCACCCTGCGAACTGAGCAGGATAATAAAGAATTTGGCGAATTGTACCAGTTGGTATTTAATTACCTGAGCGATTTTGACATAAAAAAAATTGAAATCCCAAATGGAGCGTTAACGTGGGTAAACCATACTAAAAAAGGGAAAACGACTTCGTTCGACAACGAATTCTCAGCTTCGCTCGAAAACTTCAGGCTAAACGAAAACGAGCTGCTTAAAAAAAGACTGCTTTTTTCCGACAATTTTGATATTTCGGTAAAAGACCAGATGTTCCAACTTTCCGACAGCGTGCATATTTTGAAGGCCGGGGAGATTAATTTATCAACTGCCAATTCGAGCGTGAACATAAAAAATGCACTTCTGTACCCCGTTATCACTTCCGAAAAATTTAAAGAGTTATCGACCACTTTTCAGGTTTCAATCCCTCAACTCCAAATTAGTGAATTCGATTTCCTAAAAGCCTATTATTCAAAAGAATTAAATTTAGCCCGATTCGACATAAATTCTCCCAAATTTCAAATTTATAACCAATCGGGAATTTCAAAATCGCTCGATCTGAACAAGTATAAATTTCCGCTACCCTCGTTCATAAAATCGTTGAACCTAAACGAATTGAAAGTAAGCAATGGAGAAGTAATTAGCTACGAAACAGAAGGAATTGACCACCGCGCACAAAGCAATTTCAAAATAGATCTTTTACTCCCAAATGTCACCATAAAAAACAATGAACTTAAACAGGCACAACTATCGGCAAGTAATTTAATTGCAAAAATTTCTGAATTCAAAGTACCATTGGGAAAAACCCACGACCTAAAAATCGGACAAATAGATTTTAACCGTTCGTTACAAACAATTGATATCGCGCAACTAAAAATAAATCCATTTTTACAAAAAAAACAGGGAAATCAATTTACCGTTTTTGCGCCTCAATTAAATTTTACGGGGTTCGACATAAATGCTGCATTAAAAGAAAATGACTTTTCGTTCGATGAAATTAAGGTTGCCACGCCAGATATTGCTATCGAAATAAACGACTCGGTTAAAGGCGATAAATTTGAAATAGCCCAAAATCTCGATCTGTTTCCAATTGTTGAACCTTATGTAAATAAGATTAATGTTAACCGCTTGTATTTAAACAATGTCGATTTAAAATTTAACTGGTTTGAGAAACAGTTAATCAATAAAAAAATAAATCTTAATTTTTGGGAAATACAAATAGGTAAAAATCAAATTACAGGAAATCTGTTAAACTCGAAGGAATTTGAAATTTCTACTAACAATTTAAAAACTACGACCAAAAATAATTTGTACGAATTTACTGTTGATTCCCTGATCTATAATTCTGCAAAACACAATATTTTGTTAAAAAAACTCAGTGTCAACCCACTTTTGGCAAAAGAGGAATTTCCCCGGCAAAATGGTTTTCAAACCGATTATTTAAAAGCTAAAACTGATTTTGTAGAATTAATTGATATTGATGAAAATTTATGGCTGAAGGAAAAAATCCTGGATGGAAAAAAGATAATAGTCGGAGAAAGCGAAGTGGATATTTACCGGAACAAACGTTACCCTTTTAATGTTAAGCAACGACCTCCATGGCCGCAAGATTTAATTAAAGAGATAATTCAACCATTTATTTTCGACTCGGTAATACTGGTTCCATCTAGAATAAAATACAGCGAATTAATGGACATTTCTGATGAACCGGGATTTATTGAATTCAACAACTTAACTTTAAAAGCAGGGAAAATATCGAATATTGAAAAAATTATTGCGCAAAATAAAAACTTCGAAATAAATACTACGGCACAACTATTTAACCGCGCTCCACTTTCAGCTAAATTCAATTTCGATTTAACCGATAATAATTATGCACACACGGTAAGTGGAAGTTTGGGAAAAATGCCACTAAAAGAACTAAATGTGATGATTGAAAAATCGGTGCCCATTTCGGTTGAAACAGGTGAGTTAACGCGCTTCGATTTTGATATTTCGTTTAATAAAAACCTGGCAAGGGGTAAGCTGTATTTCGCTTACGATGAATTTAAAATATCGGTTTTGGAACTGGATTACGAAGGGGCAAAAAAATCGAAACTGGCTACTTTTTGGGCTAATAAAATGATCCTGAATTCAAAAAACCCGAAAGGGGAAACCTTGTTGCCCGAAACCATTACGTACGAAAGAGATGTTCAGCGCTCGATAATAAATTATTGGTGGAAAGCCATTTTTACAGGATCAAAACAAACATTGGGGATTAAACCAGATGAACAATAAAATACCAGAAAAACAATTGAACCGTTAATTCATTAAAGTGTTTAACTAACCTGAACTAATCATGAGTTTTTCGTTATGAGAATTCAAAATGCACAGAATAAAGGGAAGCACAGAGTTGAGCCTCGCAGAAATAGCCTTAGCTATTTTGAGAAGCGAGAATCGAGCATTCTCTTTATTCAAAGCAGTTTGATTTCGGAATAGATAAATTTATGAATAGTTCAGGCTAAATAACTCTTTAAAATTATTCGTTAAGAAACATATTTTAATTAATTTTGGTTACAAACATAAAATTATCTGACAACATGAAAAATATCTTTGCAAAACTTATTGCCATTACACTTTTTATATCCCTGTTTTCATCATGCAGTTTGTTCGAAAATGACGACATTGACAAACCCGTTGACAAACACCTCGTTAGTTACGAAATAGTAAAGTCGTACCTGCCCGATTTTATAAAATTAATTTTCGACCAGGTTGCAGGTGAATATCCCGAATTAGATTCGCTTAAAGAAAAAGTAGATTACGGTATTTTCGTTTACAAAATTACTTATAATACTACTTTCAAAGGCGAAGATAAATTGGCTTCCGGGCTGGTTTGTGTCCCAATTGGGCTGGGGCCTTTTCCGGTAATGAGCTACCAAAACGGAACCAACACTTTACACAGTAATGCGCCTTCGGTAAATCCCGATTACGAACTTTATTTATTGCTTGAATTTGTGGCATCAACCGGGTTTGTAGTTTCTATTCCCGACTACCTTGGATTTGGTGAAACAGATGACATGTTCCATCCCTACCTGCATAAAGAATCTACTGTCCAGGTGGTTCTCGATATGTTAAGGGCAGTTGAAGAATTAACAGCAAATTATTTGGATATCGATTTAAAAGATGAATTGTACATTGCTGGATATTCGCAGGGCGGCTGGGCAACCATGCAGGTGCAAAAGGCCATTGAAGAAAAACATGCCAATGAATTTAACCTGAAAGCAAGTGCGTGTGGTGCAGGACCTTACAATTTAAATTATATTAACGAATACGTTACTGATTTAACAACTTACCCAATGCCTTACTTTTTAGGTTATATGTATAACAGCTACCTAAATTTAGGGGGAATTACAAACTCGCCAGACGAAATATTTAATGAACCTTACGCCTCAAAAATTACAACTTTATACGATGGATCAAAATCGGGAGATGAAATAAACGCTGAGCTAACTACAACTGTTGCCGATTTATTTACGGTCGATTACCTCGCTAATTTTAAAACCGACCCTAAATATTCTTCAGTAATTTCGATGCTGGGCGAAAACAGCATCTTAGCCTGGGAAACCACCACTCCTACTTTAATTATTCACGGTATGGAAGACGATTTTGTCCCAACCAAGGTTTCTACAGATATTTATCAGGATTTTCTTGCATTGAGCGTACCCATCGACCAGGTTATCTGGATGCCTTTGCCGGGATTGGGCCACCAAACCGGGATTATCCCCTCTGGGTTGGCAAGCGTTTTATGGTTTATGGAAATTGAAAAGGGCCCTTAAAAAGTGAATAATCTTAATTAGTTTTTACATTTTGATTCAGTAAATGAGCAAAAATATTACTTATTCCATTTTTAAAAACTTTTAATAATTACGGAGGGAAAAATCATGAAAAAAGAAATGTGCGGAACAGCCCCCGCCGGTGCTGTTTATGGTCTTGGGTTTATTGGTGCAGCCGTTTATTTTATTTCTCAGGCCACTTGCTTTTGGATGGGAGTATTAGGATTCTTAAAAGCAATTGTTTGGCCGGCCTTTTTTGTTTACGAGGCCTTTAAATATATGACAATGTGATATTGTGATGCCTTTAATTTATTAGAAAAGAATTGTAAAAATCTTAATAGGATAATATAAATACCTAGGTAAACAGATAAGTGATTTTAAGATTTCCCTTTAATAATTTAATGCATTAATTCGCATTAAAATAAAAATACCGAATCCGGCAGATGTTTCCCACACTTTCCTGATTTTTTTCATCGGTTAACCTGATTTGCAACATATGTTTCCCCGATTTTAACCCAGTTGCCAAAGTGTAGTACCAAGGCAAGTGTAAATTTTTACTCCACTGCGTAAATAAATCTTGTTTCTGCCATGGCGAATTATCAACGCTGAATTCAATAATCCCGGAATCGGGGCCGGCTGCAACAGCAATTCCCACTGCATTTCCTTTAAACTGAAATTTTATAATTTTACCGGGGAATTCCCCTTCCAAAATAGGAACCTGAACATAATTATGCCTTACATTTTTTCCATCAGTTGGTTTCCAGTTTTCAATCATTTTCCAACCTTTTATTGGTTTAGGTGGATTTGGTTCAACCAAAACTCCACGCTCGTACGAAAAGTTATCGATGGGACGCGGAATTCCAAGTTCCATATCTTTTTCGTTTATAAAGTCATACTTCCACGCATCTTTCAAAAAAGTTTTTATCGATTGAAAATAGATATTTTGCCCAAATGCCGAAGGGTGCAAATCCTTAAAATCGTTTTCCCAAGCAAACTCGCCGGCATCAATTCGTTCAGTTACTTCTTTTGCTAAACTAATTGTTGAAATTTTATAATGCACGGCTACTTGTTCGTGAAGTTGAATAACCTCAGGAATATTACCAGACCGATAATTTTCCATTTTGCCGGGGTCAACAAAATGCATAAATACAATATTGCATGCCTGATTTGCTTGAAGTGCGTGCCGAACAATACCTTCCATTGCTCTGGTAATTTCTTTTGATGTACGTCGATTAGTATCGTCGTTTACAGCAGCTTCTACAAAAAGTAAATCCACCAGTCCGTTTTTTAACACATCACGTTTAAAACGAAAAGCCCCCGGTGTTGAACCCATGGAAGGAATGCCCGCATTTATAAAATCAAATTCGGTTTCCGGGAATTTTTGTTGAAGATAATTACAAACCGAATCGCGCCAACCCGGATTATGGGTAATTGAACCTCCAAGAAAAACTACCCGGCCTTTATTTTCTGTTTCAAATTTAACAAACGAATTTTTTAAATTTCCGCGATGCGAATGGTAATTTTTTGAGACTAACTTTTGGGCACCTGAAAAATTAAAAAATAATATGAAGACAGTCAGAAACAATATTGATTTTTGGCGTTTCATTTTGATTTATTATTAAAAGTAATATCGTCTAAAATTAAAGTAAACGGCAGAATTTAAACATAAAACCCAATTTTTAAATCCGCCTAATCCTTCCATTCAATTTTTTCTTTTACATCGCCCCTACCCGGAGAAGGATATTCCATTGCAATATTTCCAACATAAAAAAATCCAAGTATTTTTTGTCCAGATTTTAGTTTTAGTATTTCATTTAAGAATGGTAAGAACCGGGGAGTTGCCCAAAAAGCCCCAAATCCCATTTCGGTAGCTGTTAACCACATGTTTTGGACTGCCATGGAAACCGCGGCTATTTCTTCCCACTCAGGAACCCTGTCAGCCGGATCTCTTTCTAAAACAATTGCAATCGCAACCGGAATCCGTTGAAAATCAGACTTAAATTTTTCAACTTTTTGAAAATTTATTGGTTCACCAGAATCAATTTTATCGATTAAAAATGAATAAATTTCCATAGCCAGCTTCTGTTTAACATCGCCAGAATAAACGATAAAACGCCAGGGCTCGGTATTTTTGTGTGTCGGTGCCCAATTTGCATTTTCTAAAAGTTGTTCAATTACCTTTTTAGGGATTTCTTTTTTTGATAAAAACCGGGGAGGTGTTGCCCTGCGGTTTTTAATAATTTCGCTTACATCCATCTTCAAACTTTTTAATAAGTTTCAAAAAACGTTCAATATATTCAAATTGAAACTTCTACCAAATCATCAAACTAAAAAACTAATAAAAGTAGAGAATCGTTTTCAAGGAATCAACTTTCGGCTTATATTTGAACTAATCAAAATTAACAACTATGAGATCTAACTTTTTCAAATTAATTCTATTCTTAACATTTTTTATCTCATATATTTTATTTGCCAAAGGTCAGGAACAAACAAACGAACGCGCCATGTGGTTTACCGATGCACGTTTCGGCATGTTTATACATTGGGGGGTTTACAGTGGAGCCGAAGGATTCTGGAAGGGTGAAAAACTGCGTAACGACAACGATTACGCAGAATGGATTCTTTATAGAAACAGGATAGAAAAAAATGAATATCTGACATTGCTCGATCGGTTCGCCTGGAATGAAATCGATCCGGAAGAATGGGTTTTGCTTGCGAAAAACTCTGGGATGAAATATGTAACTATTACTGCAAAACACCACGATGGTTTTGGGTTATGGGATAGTAGAGTAAGTAACTACGATTTAGGCGATTACACCAATCCTAAACGCGATATCATAAAAGAATTGGCTGATGCATGTAAAAAACATGGATTAAAATTAGGCCTTTATTATTCGCATTGGGTTGACTGGGAACATAAATTCGGTTGGGACCACACCCGCGAGATATCCGGGATTTCAGCCGAAGATTACAATCAATACTGGCAAGAAAAAGTGATCCCTCAAATGCAGGAATTACTTACAAATTATGGCGAAATTGGAATGATTTGGTTTGATATGTGGATTCATCATTCGCGAACGGTTGTTACTAAAAAACAGCTTTTACAATTAAAAGGATTAATACGTGATTTGCAGCCCAATTGTTTGGTGAACTCCAGGTTAGGCCTTTCGGTAGAGGAAGATCAGGATATTGATTTTAAAACGTTAGGCGACAATCAACTGGGAATTAGAAAAGAAAATTTCCCCTGGCAATCGCCTGCAACTGTTGCCCATTCATGGGGGTTTCATTCGCTAGATTCAGAGTGGAAATCCACTACAACATTGCTGAAATCGTTAATTAGTAATGTTAGTTTGAATGGAAATTTCATGTTGAATATAGGACCTCGCGCCAATGGCAATGTACCTTTCGAAATAAGGCAACGAATGTTAGAAATGGGTAAGTGGCTTGAAGTGAATGGTGAATCGATTTATGGAAGTGAAGCATTTGATTTAAACAAAGATCAGCATGATTGGGGAAAAATCACTTGCAAAAAAACCATCGATGGATTTAAACTTTACCTGCACGTATTTACCTGGCCATTGAACAAAAAGCTTAATTTAACTGGAGTTTCTGAGGCACCGAATAATATCTATTTATTGGCCGACAAAAATAAATCGCCACTACTTAATTCGCACTCGGGTGCACATACAAAAATTAGTCTTCCTACAACCGAACCTGATCCTTTTATTTCAGTTGTGGTGCTTGAATACAACAAAAAGCCTTTAATTGAAGATTATTTGGTCGCAAAAACAATTGACGATGGATATTCTTTAACTCCCCAAAATCAAATTATAAAAGATGAAGCTTTTGAACTAAACAAAAAGGGGCGAAGAGGTACAGTGCCGCAGCATGTAAATGTAGTTAAAGAAAAAACTTTCGTCTGGAAAATTTATGTTGATGAACCGGGTGCTAAAAATATTGATGTTTCATATAGTTTTCAATTTGATTCTAATAAAAGTAAGCTGGAATTAAAGGTCGCGGGGACAACCGTTTCGCACACTATTCTTCCAACAGGAAAAACAGTTGGAGAGCCCAATCAAAATTGGGTAATCGACAACTACAAATCGAATCGGCTAGGAAAAATAAATTTCCCCGAAAAAGGAATTTATGAGATAAAACTAAAATTTCAACCAAAAAAACAGGAAGAAGTAAAATTCCATTGGGTCTGGGTGAAATAAACTATTTCAAATTATCCACCTATAAAAATATCGAAATATAATAACTGGAAGTTTTCAACAATTGTTAATAACCATAGTTAATACATGGTGAATACAAACCTCCACCAACCACTTGACGTGTATATATTTTTACATATCTTTGTTTGCATCAGATGAGCGATAAAAGGCTGCTCGGAAAGTGTGGAAAAGGGGAAAGTTACTTAGTTGAAACCGAAACCAATTCAGTCCAACCTTCGGGAAGGCGCACAGAAAGAGCCGAAGTTTGAATAAGATGGTCTGTAAATCTAAATTCAAGCAATCATCTGGAAGAAAATCAGACGTTCTTTCAAGATTGAGTCTTCAGGCAGAAAGCAAAAAAGGTCTTGACCTTGGCTGCTAAACTGCACAACATCATAAGGGTAACACTTTAAAATGTTGATTGGGAACAGCAAAAACCGAAAGGGGATTACTGGGAACACAGAAAGACACTTCGTCCAGGAAGGTAAACCGGAATACCGAACGGACTACTGAAAGGCAATGCTGTAGAAGGCAAAGCCGGAAAGTACAGGGCTGAAATTAATTCGAAAGAATAAAAAGAAGCCAGCAGTAATAACAGTAATCTGGCACGAGAGGAAACCTCGGTTGCCTCAAGTGAATGGGAGCTATTCGTAAAAGATTAGTTCCCATTTGTATTTTATAAAATTTGACTTAATAATTTCCGTGGGGCAAATTAATAAAGTTTAATGAGCGACGCCGCTGAATTAAGACTGGTTAACACATTCCAAAAATAAAATGGGATCAGTTTAATTATCGGGTTGGTGGGATAAAAAGTTTTCTTTTATCTTTCATCCATGGAAATGGAAATACTACTACGCCACTTACTGCCAG
>Ga0209249_1001334_pt1 | contig 24309 bp, 49 predicted proteins | sample SaaInlV_200m_DNA_4_FD_184653 | JGI IMG/M metagenome (GOLD analysis project Ga0209249, IMG submission 184653) | Marine microbial communities from expanding oxygen minimum zones in the Saanich Inlet - SI037_S3LV_200m_DNA (SPAdes) (version 2) | ecosystem: Environmental > Aquatic > Marine >...
TAAATCAAAAACAACAACAACAATTAACAAAGGGGATAGGTTACCAAAGAGAGTTTTAGACTTCAAGCAACAAAGAGGATTACACCCAACCCAAAAACCCGTTGCTCTAATGGAATATCTCATCAAGACCTACACCAACGAAGGCGAAACGGTCTTAGACTTCACAATGGGTTCAGGAACTACTGGAGTAGCATGTAAAAACTTAAATAGAGATTTTATAGGTATAGAATTAGATAAAGATTATTTTGAGATAGCTAAAGAAAGAATCGAAAAACATACTACACAAGAAAGATTATTTTAAGGAGAAATAAAATGAAACTCTATAAAGGTGACTGTTTAGAAGTTATGGATAGAATGATTGCTGAAGGCGTTAAGGTTGATGCTATTATTACAGACCCTCCTTATGGAACTACTGCTTGTAAATGGGATTCAATTATTCCTTTTAATGAAATGTGGGAAAGATTAAACAAATTAATTAAACCGAATGGAGCAATAGTTTTATTTGGCAGTGAGCCTTTTTCGAGTGCTTTAAGAATGAGTAATATAAAGAATTATAAGTATGATTGGGTTTGGGAGAAGAATAATGCAGGAAACTTTCAATTAATAAAATATCAACCATTAAAAATACATGAAACCATATCAGTGTTTTATAATAGAACGCCTAATATGGAATTTGCTAATATTATGATTGAAAATATAAAACGACTAAATTTGAAACAAATAGATGTTTCAAAATTAGAACTTTCAAGAACAGGTGGAATAACAGGCTGGGTTACAAATAAAATGAATGGGTCTCAATTACCAACAGAATATCAATGGAATAAAATATGTAGTCTATTTGGTATTGAAAATAAATATAATGAGATACTATCATCTATAAAAAAGATAACATATAATCTCGAACTTGATAAAATCAATTTGGTGTTATCAAATAAAGGTAAAGCAGGAACATTAGGGCATTTAGCAAGTGAAAGTAAAAGAGAAACATATATTCAAGATAAAACAGGTTATCCAAAAAGTATATTAAAATATAATAGAGAAAATGGGCTACATCCAACACAAAAACCAGTAGCACTTATTGAATATCTTATTAAAACCTACACAAACGAAAACGAGTTAGTCTTAGACTTTACAATGGGAAGCGGAACAACAGGAGTAGCTTGTGTTAATACTAACCGTAATTTTATAGGTATTGAGCTTGATGAAACATATTTCAACATTGCAGAAGAAAGAATCGAAAAACATACTACACAAGAAAGATTATTTTAAGGAGAAATAAAATGAAGATATATATAATTAATTACGGAATTGAGAAGAAAGAAATAGAATGTTACGCTTGAGGAGCGGATGGATGCGAAAAAACTTAAAATAAAGCTTGACTTATATAGCTTTTATGTTGTATATTTAGGTATAAGAAATGAGAGATAAATTTCAAATTAACAAACGGAGTGAGAAATAAAATGTACGAAGTAATGCCATACGGTGGATGGGCAAGAACACCAGAAGAAATAAAGAAAGCCAAAAAGTTTTGGTATAGATGGAAATTACATTCTATACGATTGTGGTCTGCAACAAAATACGGTGGATTGGATTTAGGAATCTTATTTGACTTTATATTAAATAGGAGAATAACTTTCTCATGAAATATAAAATAAAGTCGTAAATTAAAAGGTTATGAAAAAGTTACAAATAGTAGCATTAAGCGACTCACACAACGCTACCAAACGAGTGGAGATACCAGATGGAGATATTCTTATCCACGCTGGTGATTTTTCGTTTCAAGGCAAATCATTAGAAATTCAAGATTTTATAGAATGGATGAAAGAACAACCACATAAACATAAATTATGGATTGCCGGAAATCATGAGCTGGGGATAGAAGATTTTCCCGATAACGCAGAAGTCGTAGATAAAGAAACTGGAGCAACTTATATTCATGATAAAGTAGTAGAGGTAGAAGGACTTAAATTCTTCGGGAGTAATTTCACACCAGAATTTAATAATTGGGCATTTGGATTAACAGATAGACAATCGAAAATCTTTTGGGAAAATGCTCCCGAAGCAGATGTAGTAGTTTGTCATGGCCCACCACATACAATTTTAGATTCAGTAACACCAGAGTATAAATATAAAAGACCACTTGGGTGTAAACACTTTTTAAGTTACATAGAGCGAGTTAAACCTAAAGTAACAATTTTCGGGCACATACACGGTTCAGGCGGAATGCATAAAACGATAGAATGGGATGATGGTAGTAAAACAGAATGTTATAATGTATCGGTTATGAATGAACAATATCAATTAACAAATCCATCAACCATCATAGAAATATAAAAGGAGAAATAAAATGAAGAAATTACTTAAATTTGTTATATTGTTGTCGTTATTAGGGTGTGAGACTCGAATTGGACACACAATATCACAAAATGATGAATCAATTAGTTCATAAAATAGGATTAGAAATGAAAAATAAAGAACACGAAACATTTGAACTAACAGAAGATGTATTTGCAAGATGGGATAAAGAGAATGAAAAGTGGTATAATAAATACTTTGCAATACCATTTCAAAGATTCATTCAAGCCATTAAAGATTTCCCATCTGAAGCAAAATGGTTTTATCAAAGAGGAAGTAGAGGTTGGTCTGATAGGTCAGCTTGGTCTATTGATACTTGGTTGGTAGATAATTTGATTCCAATGTTAGAGCGATTAAAAATAGACAACCACGGCACACCAATGTCAATGTTTAAAAAGAAAGATGGAGTTGACAACGATGGAAATCCAACTGATGAAGCGAGTAGATTAGCAACACAACGGTGGGATAATGTATTGAATGAAATACTTTATGGTTTGAAGTGTGCGAAAAAGATTCAAAATTCGGATTTTGATTATAATGATAAAAAATTAACAAAAAAACTAAATAATAGTTCTACGCGTTCATTTGAATTGATTGGAAAACATTTGTTTAATTTGTGGGATTAAGTTAAAGAAATGAATAATATTAAAGTAGGAATAGACGCATTTAATGATCTTGCTAAATCGCATGGTGCTCATGTTAAAGAAGTTGAGAGATTAGGTAAAGAAGTTGAGAGATTACAAAAAGAATTGAATAAGTTAAATAAAAAAAGTGAAAAAAAGGCTTGACTTATATAGTGTATATGTTGTATATTCAAGTATGAAAAAGAGAAATAATAATATGAAACCAATTACAGTTACATTTAACGATTTTGAAGATTTCGAAACCATAACAGGATTACTTCATGGTAGAAGAATTTCAAGAGGTCTTAAAGTTCAGAAATCTATATATGATAATATAAAAAACTCTAATAAACACTTAGAAGTTCATCACGAATATACTATTGATTTACCAAAAGGTGGTCAGAAAAAAACACACGACATTGATATAGTTATCGTAGATAAGAATGAAGTTTTAGCTTTTGATAGTAAAAGTAAATCTTTCAACGCCACACAAGACGCTCAAGGTGTTCTTGAAGAGTATCAAAAGTATATCGGTATTTTAGAAGATTTATTTCCTGATAAAAAAGTTGAATATGGTGTATTAAAAGAGGAGTGGGATAATCCAAATAAAAAGAAAGATAGTAGATATACCTATATGAACACCAGAGGTGTCAAAGTTTACGATACATATAACTTTATGAAGAATAATTATGGTGTTACTAAAGAAGAATTGATAGGTGGTGTTAACAATAAAATATATGAAGAAGTAAGGGTTATAAGTGAAACCACTAATTAAATGGAGTGGTGGTAAGTCGAAAGAGTTACCGGTAGTTCACAAATATAAACCAACAGAGTTTAATACATATCACGAACCATTTGTGGGTGGTGGTACAGTATGGTTAAATTTAAATAATTCTACGAATGTAGTATCAGATAATTTTGTAGAGTTAGTAGAGTTTTATAATACTATAAAAGAATATAAACAAGAGTGTATTGACTATATTAATAAAGTTGGACTTGAATATAATAGTATAGATAAATCCCCATTGACTAAAGATGAATTTGGGGAATTAGGTAAAAAGTATTATTATCATTATAGAGATAATGAATTTACCGAACCATTAGACAAGGCATTAAAGTTTTATATATTAAGACAATTATCGTTTTCAGGTATGTTAAGATTTTCAAAAGCGGGCAAATATAATATTCCATTTGGTTGGTATAAGAATATAAAGATATTGGATTATGATGATAACTTATATAATCTATTGGATAATACAGATATTATATGTGGAGATTGGAAAAGTGGATTAGGTAATGTTACCAATAATGATTTTGTCTTTTTTGATCCACCCTACACAAGAAAATTTAAAATCTATTCTCCCTATGGGAAATTTGGTAAGAAAGAACATATTGAATTATCAGAATGGTTTAAATTATCACCTTCTAAAAATATGATTATCCTAAATAAAGATGAGTTTACAAATTCACTTTATAAAGATTATATTATAGAAGAATATGATTATAGATATTCTGTACAATTTAGAGATAGAATGGAACATGAAGATAGTAATACAATACATTTTGTAGCTATAAATTATAAAAAATAAGTGAAAAAAAGGCTTGACTTATATACTACTTATGTTGTATATTTAGTTATAAGAAATGAGAGATAAATATGAAATTAGTATTATATAGAGTAGCAGAGTTTTTAACCGCATTATTTATGTTTGTAGTTTTTTACATTTTCATGGTATTAGGTAATATTTAATATATGGAACTAATTGATTTATTAATCGAAAAGTTTGATGGTGTTCTCATTGATGAATATGATTGGGAACATTATAAGGTGAATGGTAAAAACTACGATATCAGATTTGATAGAAGTAGAATTGAATGGGCGTGTGATTGTAAAGCATTTACTTTCCGACACAAGTTCAAGACAAAATATTGTAAACATATTTTGGAAGTTCAAGATAAGAAATTTAAACAAAGGGTAATCAGTAGAGGCCGTGCTGGTGCCAGAGTGGTTTAATGGGGTGGATTGCAAATCCATTATTCGTAGGTTCGAATCCTATCCAGCACTCAAAGGGTGGAATAATATAAATGGGAAATGATATGACAATCAGGGATTTAGTTGAGAGATTAGAAAGTATAGAAAAAAATGCGGGAGATAATATTCGTGAAGAGTTATCTATATTGATAGAAGATATTATTGAGTTTGATATGCATATGTCAAAAATATTTAAAAACATTAAAAAAGATATTCATAATTTTGAAGAAAAAGATGTTATGGATTTACTATTTAAAGAAGGAATTAAATCTGGTGAAATTGGAGAAGCTTAAATTAAAAAAGGAGAAAAAATGAATTCGTTTGAAAAAAACGGCGGTTATATAGTCAAAAAAGAAACTAATCATTATGGTGGTAAAAACATTCGATATATGGATTGTAAACTTTGTGGTGGACAAGTGCGTAATGTTGGTGAAGAAGCCAAATCGGTAATTTGTAATACTTGTTTCAATGGGAGAATGGTAAAACAATTCCCTGAAACAGCAGACTTTAATGGAAGAACATACAACCCCACAGGTCGTCCAGCAGGATGGCATTGGATGACAGAGTTTGTCGATAAAGATGGTAATGTTTTTCATAAAGGTAAAGAGATGAAAAAGTTAAAGGGTACATTAAAACCTACTAAGGTTAAACCACCTAAGAAAAGAATTAAACGCCGTACTAAAGATGCGATACTTGTAGAAAAGTATAAAGAGAAAAAGAAAGCTTTGAGAAAGGCTTTAAAAAAACAAAAAGATTTTATTAATCACAATATAGATAAAGGATAGATGATGAACGAAGGTAAAGTAAAGTGGTTTGATTCAAAAAAAGGTTACGGTTTCGTAAACGATGGATCAGACAATCAAGACTACTTTGTACATTTCTCTGAAATTCAAAGTGATGATTTTAAGACCTTAGATGAAGGTCAAAAAGTCTCATTTGAAATTGGAGAAGGTGCAAAGGGTGCCGTTGCTAAAAATGTTAAAACATTGGTTTAGTAAATAACAAAACAATATGGCCATATTTATGGCCATGTTAAAATTAAGGAGTCATAATGGCTAAGAAGAAGAAAAGTTCGTTCCATGAGGAACACAATTACAAAGAATACTCATATGAATATCGTGGTAAAACAATTACATTTTGGGCAAAGGATGATACTGATGCCGAATTGTATAAGAAAAAAGTAGGTAAAGTATGAGTGGATTTGGAAATCCTAATTTGAGTAATTATATTTACCCTGTCCAAACTTCTGAACAAAGGAATCAAGATCCTCAGGAAGACCCAAGAGTCCAAGTGAGTGAAATGTTAAAAGGTCCAGTTAGAGGAGAAGGTGAATCTTATGAAGATTATAAGATTCGTATGAAAGTTGAATACAAACTCACACGAGATTATTTAAAAGGTTATTTACTTCCACAAGGAGATAAATAATGTTTGAATTTTTAGTAGCATGTTTACTGATTTTCATTGCAGTAAAATTGAGTGATAATAACCGACCACCAGGATTTTAATGAATAAAGTTATAAATTGTTTTACAGACGATAACCCAGTTATCAATAAAAAATTAAAAGAGGTTTCAGTTGAAGAAGGAATGGCTATTGCCACAGAATTATTTCAGATACTTAACGAAAGAAAAGACGGTATTGGGTTGGCAGCTAATCAAGTGGGAATTGATGCACAAGTGGCCGTTGTCAATGTTCGTGAACCTTTGGTACTCATTAATCCGAAAGTAATTTCAACCGATAATGAGATACCTTATTATGAGGGCTGTCTATCTTTCCCAACGAAAGGTATTCACACTAAACGATACGAAACGATACAGATACAAACTGCTCAAGAAGAAAGTGGTTGGGTATTTAGTGGTACACCAAATGGAAATGATGGTAAAGGTAGTTGGGAAAAAAACGATACACAAGATAATGAATTAAGGTTGTTAGAATCAATATGTGTTCAACACGAAATAGACCATTTAAATGGTATGACTATTATGGATAGAGAGAATAAACCAAAACCGATAGTAAGTAAAAAATCATATAGTAGAAATGAAATCGTTGGTATCACAAATGGTGATACCTACAAAGAAATTAAATATAAAAAAGCAAAACCACTTATAGATAGTGGTGAATGGGTAGTATATATAGGAGGCCCAATAACATGAAAATAGAAACGATAGAAGATATGGATACACAAATGTCAATATCGCAATGGGATTTAATAAATGTAGCAGAATCATTTCAACGGAAAGGATTTTACATTGGGGTATTTACTGGACTTGGATTAGTTGGGTTGTTTGCATTACTAAGGAATGTGATATGAGAACAATAAAACTAACCACATTTAATGACCTCGGTGATTGTGATAGACAAGATGTTAATGACCTAATTTCGGCACTCGTAAGAATGGGTTATGAAGTATGGATGACAGACCATTCCGTTTGTTTTAACTTGGGGAATGAAGATGTAATAAAGGACGAAAAAAATGAAAACAATAGCGATTGAAGAAATAGCACCTTACATGAACGAAACTCCGATTTGTGAGCAAACTTTTATTGATTGTGGATTTGAAAGAGTAGATGTTTCGGTGGAAGAAAGTGGTGATGAGAAGTTTCATTATTACATATATGAGTTCGGAACTACTTATGACCCATCATTAATTTCGGCAAAGAACTTTACAGGAGTTCAGTTATTTAATGAAGAATATAAAACTTGGTATACTGAAGGTGAATTACAACTTTTGTTTATGTTGTTTTTAAAAGAAGAAGAGAAATAAAATGGACTACCCGACAGATTTTAATAAAAAAAGACCAGGGCCATGGGATGATGAAACATTTGAACTAACAGAAGATGTATTTGCAAGATGGGATAAAGAGAATGAAAAGTGGTATAATAAATATTTTGTAAGACCACTTCAGAGATTCATTCAGACCATTAAAGATTTCCCATCTGAAGCTAAGTGGTTTTATCAGCGTGGAAGTAGAGGTTGGTCTGATAGGTCAGTTTGGTCAATTGATACTTGGTTGGTAGATAATTTGATTCCAATGTTAGAACGATTGAAAAACAATAAAATGGGTACACCAATGTCAATGTTTAAAAAGAAAGATGGAGTTGACAAAGATGGAAATCCAACTGATGAAGCCTCTGTATTGGCAGAACAAAGGTGGGAAAATGTATTGGGTGAAATTATTTATGGATTGAAATGTGCAAAGACAATTCAGAATTACGATTACGAAGATAAAGAAGAAGTAAAGAAGTTGACAAAGAGTTCTCGGCGTTCATTTGAGTTGATTGGAAAGCACTTATTTAATTTGTGGGATTAACTCAGGTAAAAGAAAATGAGGAAAAATAAATGATTGACAAAACAATAAAACTAGCTGGTGAGTATCCAAGTGATTTTAAACCAACACCAACAGTACTGGAAATCCATCAATATTTTAATGCACATAGTTTTCATAATGGCAGAATGATAGGCGGTAGTAAATCGGTATATAGAAATATGCATCCCGATGATTTAATAATATTCAATGCCAATGTATTGATGCCAGGTTATGGTAAAGTATGGTATGGTGATTTAAATCTTACTGAAGATTATTTAGTATTGAGAGAAATTGCTCAAAATTTAAATACAGATTTATATGTGTTGTGGGAAAGTGATGGACGATTTGGAGATGAGAATAAACCATTTGATGAGTTGATTAAAAAGGCAGTATGGAATACGGATGAACTTAAACCAACTAAAGAATGGTATAAAAAGAAACGGGAAACTAAGTAATGGCCCGAGATATATTTGGAAATAAAAGAAAACTTCGTAAAGAAAAAGATTTTAGTTATCAAACATCCGAGTGGGATGTTACTAAAGAGAAAATAAAAATAGTAATACTATTAGCTGTATCTGCAGTTTTTATGTATTACATAATATTAGGACAAGGATAATATAATGGCAAGACCAAGAGGACGAGACGCAAGACCGAAATTAGAACCAATCAGAAGGAAGTGTTCTACTTGTGGTAAAGTAAAAGTAGTTAAACATAGGAGTTGGAATGTACCAGCTGCTAGTTCAGAATTTAATATACCAACATATAATAAAAACGCTGAACATAAAAATAGAGAAGACCGTGCTGGCGTAGAGGTTAGAAACTATTGTAGTATTGAATGTTCTGGAGATAGTTTTTTAAACAAGTATACAGAAGAAGACTTTGACAGATAATGCAAAGAAATCAATCTTTAGAGATGCCGGCGGAGCAGGAAAAGGAGATAGACCAAGAAGTTATTCCACAAAGGAGTGGGGTGATAGGTGGGATAAAATTTTTGGTAACAAGGAAGAAGTGGCACGAGAAGAATCTGGGTCAATACATCCATCAAAGACTGAACGAGGAAAATCTAACGATGAATGATTTGGATGAAGATACAATTAATTTTTTCTTTCAACAATTTAAAATTGATAAAAATATGAAGATGAAACAGACAACGAAGGGTAAAGTGAAATAGGTTATGTTAAGACCGATAGGTGCAAGAGTAGTAGTTGAACACAGAGAACGACAAGAAAAAACAGAGAGTGGAATTATAATACCAGATACAGCAAGAGAAGATGGATTACCAGACATAGGAACAATAGTTGCATGTGGTAAGGGTTCGGTAAGTCATATGACAGGAGAAAGAATACCAATGGAAGTTAGTGTTGGTGATGATATTTACTATGGTAGATTTCAGGCACAAGAACTTGAGTATAAAGGTAAGAAATATTTGATACTTGGTGAACAAGATATTATAGCAGTGATAGAGGAAGAGGAGTAGAGATGGTTGAAATGACAGTTTTTATGGGTGTAGTAATAATATTCCACTTGTTTATTAATGGATAAAGATTTAACAAAAAAATCTGATTTTGAATCAATAGAAAAATTCATAACAGATGTTAAGAGTATTGATATATTAAAAAGAGAGTTAGCTAAAACACCGATTGATTATGATAACATCGGGCCAATACCAAAAAAAAGATTTGAAAGAAAAACTAAAAAATGATTTCTAAAGATAATTTAAAAAACAAATTAGAAAAATTGGAGTTGTTAATTGATAAGACTCAACCTGATGAATCAGATAAAGAACAATTATTTCAACAACATCAAATAGATAATTGTGATAACGGTTAGTATATGAGTAGTGGCAGATAGAAAGCACCTACTTATCGTAAAGCAAAAAGTGAATAGATAAACAGAAACTTAAAATTAAACAATAACCTGCCATTACTTATATACATTGTTATATACTGTATTGGCGACTTAAAAAGCACAGACCTTGAAAAAATACAATATAATTTATGCAGACCCTGCTTGGAAGTTTGGAAGTAGATTAGCGAATGGAAATGATAAAAACGGAATAGTAAATTTAAAGCAAGTTAAAATTGGTGATAATTATACCGTAATGACAACCGATGAAATTTGCAAAATGCCTGTAAAAAATATGACTGCTGATGATGCTATTCTTTTTTTATGGACAACCGATGCTCACTTGGAAGAAGCAATGAAAGTAATAAACGCTTGGGGTTTTAAATATAAAACGATTGGTTTTACTTGGTTAAAAAAAGAAAAAAGTGGTGTTCAAAGTTGCTATGTAGGTTTTTGGACGACTAAATGTGGCGAAATATGTCTATTAGCAACAAAAGGCAAAATGAGTAAATATTTAAAAAAACGAAATGTAAGGCAATTAGTAGAAGCGGTAAGAGGTAGGCATTCTGAAAAACCAAACGAAGTAAGAAAAAGAATAGTTGAAATGTTTGGAAATGATATTCCAAAAACAGAACTATTTGCAAGAGAAAATTTTGACGGTTGGGATGCGTGGGGCAATGAAGTTGAAGACAGTATAGACCTAAGCCAATATTGTATATAACGGAATGCAAATAAGAACAGTAAAATTATGAAAGAAAAAATATTAAAAATAGCTGACAAATTACGCAACAATGAAATAACAACAGAGGATGCAGAAACCCTTTTATTGTTTTTATTTGGTGTTGTACACTGTATTGCGATTAAATAAACTAAAACTTTAATTAAATGACGAAACATAGTAATAATATTTTTTTGAGCGATGGCAAAATGGCTGACGATAGGAAGACAAATAACCTATTGTGGTTTGGTAACTGCTTGGAAGAAATGAAACGAATACCAAGTAAAAGTATTGACCTTATTTGTTGTGATTTACCTTATGGAACGACTGCTTGTAGTTGGGATACAATAATACCATTTGAAAAACTTTGGAAAGAGTACAAGCGAATTATAAAAGATAAAGGTGTTATAGTATTATTTGGTTCTGAACCATTCTCTACGCTTTTAAGAGCAAGTAATTTGGATTGGTATAAATACGATTGGATTTGGGAAAAGAATAATGCAGGAAACTTTCAATTGGTAAATTACCAACCTTTAAAAGTACACGAAAATATTTCTGTATTTTACAATGAAACACCTAATCTTCAATTTTCTGAAATTATGAAAAGCAATATGGAACGACTTAACTTAAAACAAATTGACGTTTCAAGATTGCAATTATCTAAAAATGGGAACATAACAGGCTGGGTCGCAAATAAATTAAATGGTTCACAACTACCAACAAAAGAGCAATGGTTTAAAATATGTGATTTATTTGGAATAGAGGATAATTATAATGAAATACTAAACTCTGTAAAAAGTGTTACTTACAACTTGGATTTACAAGATACAGATATTAAATGTAGTAATAAGGGGAAAGCAGGAAGTTTAGGTCATTTATCATCTGAAAGCAAAAGAGAAACTTATAACCAAACAAAAACAGGCTATCCAAAAAGTATATTAAAATACAATAGAGAAAATGATTACCACACAACTCAAAAACCATTAGGATTGATAAAGTTTTTTATTGAAACTTACTCCAATAAAGGGGAAGTGGTTTTAGATAACACTTGCGGAAGTGATACAACAGGAATAGCAAGTTTTGAACTTGGTAGAAATAGCATAAGTATTGAAAACGATTTAGATATTTACAAACTTGCTAAAAAAAGAAGGGAAGAAAAAAATATTATTGCGGTTGATATGCACGAAACTTTAATTGATGCACAGACGTAGCAATATTGTGTACAACGTTAAGGGTATGGTGTCGGTTGCTTTTCGCAACTGCACCATAACCATTGTTGTGCATAGTGCGGATTATTAACAGAAAAACTAAATAGAATGAAATTATACAAAGGAGATTGCTTGATAGAAAGTGATAAAATAGAAAGTGGAAGCGTTGATTTAATATTAACTGATTTGCCTTATGGAACGGTTAAAGATATTAAAAATGTAAATCATGGAATGAGTGGAAAATGTGATTGGGATGTTGTAATTGACACAAACGAAATTTATAAAATAGCAAATAGAATATTGAGAAAGGATGGTAAAATCATTTTGTTTGCTCAACAACCATTTACAAATGAATTAATAAATAAAGCTATTGAAAATATACCTTTTAATTATAGTATGATTTGGGAAAAAGACCACTTTGCAAATGCTTTGACTGCTAAGAAAGCACCTCTAAATTACTATGAAGATGTTTTAGTTTTTAGTAAAGACTATGAAAAGGGAAAAAATATAAAACCAACAAATCCTGTTTATGATTATCTAAAAGGTTGCAAAATTGAAAGCGGAATAACTACAACTGAATTTAATTATAAATATTGTGAGTATTCAGGCAAAGAAAAAAACAAGCATAGAAGTTTGGTTGCAAGATATTGGGAAACATCACAATTTTTAGTACCTACAAAAGAAATATATGAAAACGTTTTGCAACCCACTGGATTTTTTAAATTACCTTATGAAGAAATGATAAAAATGAATACTTATAAAGGTTCTATTTTTAATTTATGGGAAGGTAAAAAATACAAAAGCAATATTTTAAAATACAAAAAAGATTATGATGGACACCACCCGACACAAAAGCCTATTTTATTGTTAGAAGATTTGATTAAAACCTTTAGTAATGAAAATGATTTAGTAGTGGATTTAACTATGGGTAGTGGAAGTACTGGTGTAGCTTGTAAAAACACCAATAGAGATTTTATAGGTATTGAGATGAATGATGAATACTATTATATTGCTTGTAAAAGAGTAGGATTGTAGTATTATGCACAACATTAGATATGTTGATAATTTAAAGAATCAGCTGAATTTAACTTTAGATGAAAGAGAACATTTAATTTACATCATGAGAACTTCAAACAAAGTTTGGAAGATGAGAAATAAAATGTTAGATGGAGATTGGAACTTAGAAGATGTTAAGTTAGATGATATGGAAAAAGAATTAAGAACTCTTTTACCTAATAATAAGATAGGTGCCATTAAACATTATAGACAAGTTATGATAGACGAATTTGGAAAACAAGTTTCTCTTAGAGATTCGAAAGAACGAATAGATAATCTCTGCAGAGAAATGACTTACGAACAAGGTTTAATAATAAACCACTAAACAAGGAGTACAGGTTATGTATTTTGAAACACAAGTAATATTTACAGAAGAAATCCCAACAAAGAATGGAGTACGAGAAAAGAAAACTCGTAGAGCATTTTTAGTTGAGTGTGATTCGGTAAGTGTAGCAGAGTCAAAGGTAAATGGATTGTTAAAAGATTCACCATATCCCTTTGAAGTTAAAGTAGCAAAAGAATCTAAGATTGTAGAGGTAATTGATGCCTAATTTAACATGGTTTTATTTCCATGTAGGATTAGCACTGATAATAATAATAACTGATGCTAATGGAACATTAGAACCAGCGGTGAATAAATTTGAACAGAAGATTGGGTTATATACACCACCTGATACTATTGATTCAACACCACCTTATTATATTGAACCAATAGAATCAGATTCAACAGACTGGAGAGTTTAGGTATGGAGCATAAAATAGATGATTATAATAAAGGTTATTTAATTGGACTAATAATAGTAGCAGTTATTGGTGTTGCATTATTTTTCATACCATTTTGGGCCCTTTGGAATTGGCTAATGCCTTTATTTGGAGTACCTAAAATAACACTTTTACAGAGTGTTGGGTTATATTTATTATTACGAATTATTTTCTTTCAGACTAATTATACTAACAAACAATAAGGAAAACTTTATGGGCATTAGTATGGTGGAGATTAAAGAAAAATTAGAAAAAGCGTATAACGATGAAAATTGGAGTATCATAGAAGAGTTGTTAGAAACCTTATCATATGAGATTGAAAATGGTGAAGGTTTATTTGAACAATATAAAGATGATGAAGAAGAAGATTTATGGGGCTGACATGGAGATCGACTGGTGTTATTCGATACTAAAGTGCAGCAGAGTTTGAGTAGACTCTTAAATAAGACTCAACGAAACCTAAATGGCGATACATCGCTACAAGGGTTGGACATTGATTGGCATCTAGCCAATGCTGAAATGGGATTCGACAATTTTGTTGCTCCTGTTCAGAATGACCAACCAACTTACGCTTACGCATAAGTTACTGAGTTGTCTAACACTCGGTCATAAAATAAGTTAGACAAACAACTCTCGCATATGAGTATAAAGATGCACGGAGCTATCCAAAAAAATAGTCGGTGGTTTGTAGGTAACTTCTCGGAGGGTAGTAACCTAATAAGCTGTAAATGACTTTGTAAAGAAATCATACAGGACGGGAGTTCGATTCTCCCCAGCTCCACAACTAAGAGGAAATGAATGAAAAAAATAAGACATGGTAAATTACCAATTACATTAGAAAGTTCAGATGAATTAACACCTGATTTATTAGAAACAATACAATTGAATTTGATGTATGATAAAAAGAGAAAAGATAATCACACTGGATGGGAATCCTGGAAAGATGAATATGGAAATTGGGTTAACCCGTACAAAGCGGATAAAAACCAATTAGAACTTTTCGAGAAAATAAAATGATAAAAAAATTGATTTTAACAATGATAGGAGATATTTATCTATGAGTGAATATGATACTTCATATTTGAATAAAATTATGAAGAATATAAAAATATATTTTGGAGTTGGAATAATAATGATATTATTTTTCAACACCTTTGTATGGACAGAGCTGTTTGAAAATTATAAAGATTTCCATAAGCAAACGCTTGTGGAATTGAGAGATGAGAATAGTAAACTCAAGAACATAGTTCAAGAGTTTAAACTGGAGGGATTGAATGTTACTGTTACAATGTATCATCCAGTTTCGTATCAAACTGATTCTACACCGAACATTCTCGCGGATGGAACGCGCATAAGGGTAAATAAAGCTAGTGAATACCGATACATAGCGGTGAGTAGAAATCTTTTGACACGATATGGTGGATGGTTAAATTACGGTGATTTCATTTATCTCAAAGGAACATCAGGTAAAGATGGTATGTACCAAGTACGCGACACAATGAACGCAAGATTTGTAAATCGTATAGACATCTTGGAATCGCCAGGTACACCACCATATAAATACACCGATGCTCAAATTATGAAACACTCTATAGAGTTAGTTAGTGGAGATCGAGATAGTTAAAATAAAGCTTGACTTTTATATAAAAAAAGTCGTATATTTAAACAATGAAAAATACAGGTTATTAATTGAAATCGTGTTATGAAAAATCAAATATAGCGGATAAGACCAATCCTATTAATATCACATATGATGAATTGCTACACAAAAGTGATTCAGAGATTGATACATGGATTGATGAACTTCGTACATATGTTATAACTCAATGGGATGAAAATGGCCAACCTCCAGTCATAGGACAAAATGAGGATACCATTATTTCTAATTGGAAAAAACTTTTTGGTTACGATGTTAAATCATTCTATACAGAAGATTTAAAAGTAATTAAGAACTTCAATAAATTTGCTTCGGCAGTAAATCAATTCTTTCCAACAATGTTAAAAACAAAAATATCAAGTGGAGTTAGTAGTGAAGGTGCTACATCTATATATGATATGTTTAAAGAAGATGATTTACGAGATACTTTTAAAAAGGCTATGTTGAGAGCTTTGTATAAAGATTCAATGTATAGTTTTAGTAAAAGTATTTTAAAGGATGAAGTGGATAGGAATGTAGGTGAGTATTTAAATTATTGGAATAATAATGATAAGTATGGAATCACCGTTATACGACAAACCGATAAAACTCCTGTAGATATAAATTCAAAGTATTTGTTATTAAAGGGTAGTGAAGTACAAATGTATTTAACGAGTGGAAACTTAACCGAACAGAATGTTCGCACAATAAGTGGTGAGTTAGATAATAGTATTACATTAAAGAATGGTGAGTTACGATATTACCATTACTATATAAGAAAGTATAAAAGAAGTCATAAGTTATTTCCTACAGCATTACAAATCTTTAGATTATCATTAGGACAACCCGCGGTTAACTTTCCTGCATTAACTGCTAAATTCTTATATGAACATTTTACAGAACATATTAAAGATGAGAAGATTACAGTATATGATTGTTCATCAGGATGGGGTGGAAGAATATTAGGTGCTATGAGTACCGATAGAGATTTACATTATGTAGGAACTGATCCCAATCCAGATAACATTGGACGATATGAGAGAGTAGCTGAATACTACAATACTCATTGTTTCCAAAGTAATCCATTTTGGGGGAGAGACAAGCCAAACACTTACGAAGTTTTCCAAGATGGTAGTGAGGTTATATGTGATAACCCTAAGTTTGATAAATATAAAAATTCGTTAGACTTTGTTTTCACAAGTCCACCTTACTTTAACCGAGAACAATACTCACAAGACGAAAATCAATCGTTCAAGAAATTTTCGGCGTACGAAGATTGGCGTGATAACTTTTTAAAACCTACTTTGACAACGGCGTATACTAATCTAAAAAACGATAGGTTTCTTTGTTGGAACATTGCGGACATCAAGATAGGTGAAGACAAATACATTCCATTAGAACAAGATTCAATTGATATTGTTAAATCACTTGGTGGTGAGTATCAAGGAATATATAAAATGTTGATGACACGAATGGTAGGAATCGATACATCAAAAATAAAGAATTCAGTACAAGTAAAGCATCATCCATTACAACGAGGTGGAGATGTTTTTAAATTTGAACCAATATTAGTATTTTATAAAGGAAAATTATGAATAATATATTTATACAAAATGAAATAGATGAATACATTCCTGATGTATTAAAGGAAGATGGTAATCCAATGTCTAAATGGAAAATGGAATACAGAGACTTTGTAGAAATGTTTGCTCAGTTTAATGAGTGGTTTGATAAAGAAGAAACTTTATTACATATAGGACATAGGAGAACAAATTTACCACCATTGGGTTCTATACACGATAACATATTTTTCAATTCTATGCATTGTATTGATGGTAAAAAATTAAAATCAATACGAGATGAAATACTTTGGGATTGGTGTCAAGTTGGAGAAGACGCTAACTTTATGTTAGAGTATTTAACACGAGGTTATACAAATAGAAGAACAGATTTATATTCAGCACATTGGGGTTCATATCAAGATGGTGGATGTTCCGAATACAGAGATGCTGAATTTCATAATAAGGAACATAAAAAATTAATGTCAAGATGGCCAGAATATGTGTCGTTAAGAAAAACAATGATGGCACAAGGTCCTGATGGAAATAATATTGGTGAAATAGATGAGTATAAATATAATATGAAAAAGGCTTATAAAGATTCACAAAAAGAATTAGAATAACTAATAAATGGAGATTAGAAAATGAAACAGTTAACACCTGAACAAATCCAACAAAATTGGGTTAAACTTCGCGAACTATTAAATAATACATTTAGTGGTGAACGATTAGAAAAGTTAAATCAAATGTATGATTACTTTGAAGACAGGATGGTTATGGCACCAGCAAGTGGTAAGGAACATTACCACAATGCATTCGTTGGTGGTTATGTAGACCATGTACTTCATGTAACTGATTTGGCTTTAAAAATAAATAAGTTGTGGAAAGACAATGGAGCATCAATAAATTATACTGATGAAGAACTTGTTTTCGCAGCTATACATCATGACTTGGGTAAAGTTGGTGATTTAGAAAATGATTATTATACACCAAACGAATCAGATTGGCATCGTAAGAATCAAGGATTAATTTTTAAACACAACGAAGACCTTCAGTTCATGACAGTTACAGATAGAGCAATCTTTCTGTTAAATCACTTTGGAGTTAAGTATTCCGAGTGGGAATATATTGGTTTGAGATTAACTGATGGTATGTATGAAGAAGCAAATAAAGCTTATTATATAGCATATCAACCTGAAAGACAACTAAGGTCTAACATTGCGTATATCTTACATCAGGCAGATATGATGGCAACTCATATAGAATATGATGAGTGGAAACATGGAGAACAAAAGAGTAAAGAACAAGTAAACAAAAAAGTCATCAATATCAAAAAGGCAGTTGCAACAGAAGTTGAAACTAAACTTGGTAGTGGGGATAATGCTAAGGATTTATTTGATGAATTGTTTGGAGATAAAAAATGATATTAGAAATACTATTAGGAGTTACAACAATTCTATCTATAGTACTTGGTTGGACAACATACAATCAATTACAAAAGGTAGAACGATTAGAAGAGTGGGCAGAAGAATATTCCCAAAAACTAATCGATACTAAAACAACATTGGACTTGTTAGATTCAGAAGGTAAGTTTGAATCTGATGATGAAATTGGAACTGTATTTGAGGGAATCAAAGATGCAGTTAATGACTTAACCAAATTAACCGAAAAGGATATTTAACATGCCAAGAAAAGCCAAGAAGTCTTCACCACGATATTATTTCCATCAAGGAACTGAAAATGCAATCATTCGTCATAATAAGGAAGATAGACCTTATATGAGGGAGAGAATTTATAATGAACATATTCGTACACCATTTGAGAAATTAGCAGAGAATATCATCCATACATTTAAGTTTTATTACTTTGATGTACCGAGTGCAGATGTCGTGCATGAGGTGGTTAGCTTCCTTTATATGAACATGCATAAATTCGCTGAGGGTAAGGGTAAGGCCTTTTCATACTTCAGTATTGTTGCTAAGAATTATTTAATTCTACACAATAATAATAATTACAAACGATTAAAACAACACGATAGTGAAGAGGTTACAGATTATCAACGAGATGCAATTTCAGAAGAAAAATCAAAAGAAAATCGTGAAGTTAAAGTTGAGTATTTAACTCAGTTAGCTGATTACTGGAGAAATAATCTTACTACTGTTTTTAAACGGAAGAAAGATTTAGATGTTGCAAATGCTGTTGTTGAGTTGATTGATATGAAAGATAATATTGATAACTTCAATAAGAAAGCTCTATACATTATGATTCGTGAAATGACAGATTCTAATACACAACATATTACGAGAGTGATTAATGTGATGAAGAAACACCACAATCAGTTACAGAAATCTTATCTTGCTACGGGTTCAATTGAAACTCGGTGGACAGGTAGTTGGTTTAATCAACCAAAAAGATAAAAAAAAAGGGGGCCATTTACAATCGACCCCCTTTATTATCTATCCGATATAGTACTACTTACGGAATAAACCCACCAACACCAACAATGCGACGAGTCCAGCGAAACCCGATTCGCCGAAACTGGTTTATGATGGATGTCAGGTTACCTATAACATTAACACCGAAGATACCACTACCGAATATGACTTCGGAAACGGCACCAATGGCTACAAAGGATAAAAGTAAATGAGCAATGTCATCAACCCATCCCCTTACGAGTGCTATGATTTCCTTCATGGTTTTTATCTCCCGTTAGTTATCAATTAGTCGGATTTTATACCCGACAGTAATAACTATTGTATATATTTTAAAATATTAATGGGTATATACAAGTGTATATATTTATATATAACTATTTTCTGAACTTTTAATATTTATTATTGAATCAAATTCAATCAAAAATAGGTAATAATATGGCAATCGATTTTGAAGTTTTCGAGGGGAAATCCCTTTCAGATGTTTTTAAAGATATTTATGATAATTCAGTAACTAATAAAAAACAGTTAGAAGTGTTGATGAAAGAAGTTGTTGGGTTTATCAAAGATGGTGATACAGCTGTGCAAATAATTCCAATGCTAAAAGAGTATTTGGAAATCAATGTGAAGAATGATGAACAATTAGTTAAGTTAGCAACAATAGTTCAGAGGTTGGCTACTGCTGCTAAACAAGGTGATAGTGATGAAGAATTCGGGTTATCTGATAAAGAGAAAGAACAATTGATGACAAGTATAGAACATACTGTAAGTGAATTACAGGATCATTCGGACAATATAACGGCCAAATTAGATAATTAAATGCCCGTAAAAATGAAAAAGAAAGGTGGTGCTAAATCAGGACCACTTCAATCTAATAGAATACAAAATGTAGAATCAACGATGAGACTATTTAAACAATTAGTCCAGTCGGAAGAATTTTATGAATTAGAACCAGTAGAAATTTTGGATGTACATTTGGATGAGAGTAAATCATCTTTTCCAAAAACATCTGAAGATAAACCAGATTATGCTTTTATTGGTGGGATTCTTGGTAGGTTTGTTTATTCGGAACAAGGTAAGACAATAGATAAATGTAAAAATTTTAAACCGATGAATCCAAGTATAAACAATTTACCAGCAGTTGGAGAGATTGTGATAGGAGTTCAGTATCTTGGACAATATTATTATACAACACAATTAAATGTATTTGGTAATCCTAATTTTAATTCACAACATGGAATTAGTAGATTAAAAAGAAAGAACACACTTAAATCTTTGTTTGGTTTAGACACACCAAATACAGATGATAAAAGTGCTGAACTTGGATATTATTTAAAGAAGACAAAAGATTCTCGCAAATTATTACCACACGAGGGTGATGTAATATTTGAAGGTAGACATGGAAACACTATAAGAATTGGTAGTGATATAAAGAATGAAAATGAAGATTCACCAAACATTATTTTAAATGTTGGACAAAGTAAAGATGAGTTTCCTGAACCAAAACAACCAGTAGAAGAAAAGATTGATACGGATGGTTCAAGTATTTACTTGACTACAAATCAAAAATTAGAGTTTACTTCAGGAATAGAAAGTAAAGTAGTTACAGCTCCATATGAGGGTAAAAATATTTTATTAAGTTCGGATAGGATTATATTTAATACTAAGAACGGTGGAGATATTGGAATGTTTAGTAATAATAATGTTTCAATAGGAGCAGTTAGTGAAGTAGTAATTGAATCACCAGTAACAAAAATTGGTAGTTCAGGTGCTACTGAACCAATGGTATTGGGGGATAAATTAGAATCGGTGTTGAATGATATTTTAACATTAATAGAAACTGGATTATTAGCACCTACGGGTCCTGTACAAGTTGTTGCAGGACAACCAATATTACAAAAATTAAAAAGTGCATTAGGTATACCATCAATAAAAAGTCCAAAGAATACGGTAGAATAAAATGGCAGAAAAAATAGGTTGGGAATTATTTAGAGTTGAATATAAAGCAGCCTTAGAAAAGGGTGATGACATTGGTACGGCAATTGCTGATTCATATGATAAAGCAGTTAAAACCGCGGTACCAGGTATACCATATTTTGGTGGAACACAAAAAGGACAAGGAAGTGCAACTGTTCCAGGAATAATAGTTAAATCACCATTAAAAAAATTAATGGCAGGAATGTTAAATATGTGTTTGAAAAACCCATTACCAGTTCCACCATTTTCAGTTGCATTAGATACGGCATTAAAAATATATTGGACAGGAGCCGTTTCAAGTAATATGTGTGTTGTAGTAGTTCCAGGTGTTACTGGAGCATTTATTGACGCGGAAGGAATGAAAAATAAAAGTGTGGATGATTTTATTGATCAATTGATAAAAGCATTTGATACACACGCAAAACAAGTACAGGGGATAGGAGTTCCATTGGGAAATGTACCAACTGTATTTACAGGCTATAAAGTACCATCAGGTGCGTAAAGGAGTTAAACATGACTAAAAAAGACCTTGTAAAAATAATACAAGAAGTAGTACGAATTGAAGTTAAAAAACAGGTTAAACATATATTTATAACCGAGAAGAAATCTACTTCTCTCAAATCACTTACACAGCCAGTTCGAAAGAAAAAAGTAGTAAAGAAAAGAGAACCAGTACAATATACTGAGAACCAAACTCTGAACGATATACTAAATGAAACGGTTGGTTTAAATGAAAAATCACAAGAAATGGATGAGTATCCAACAATGGGTGGTGGTGCATTTGATTCAACAAGAGCATCAGAATTATTAGGTTATGGTGGAGATAAACAAACACAACGAGAAGTTGGAGCAGTACAAACTATGAAAGAAGCTGGAGTTTCAGCTAATCAAGTTCCAGACCATGTACAAGATGCTTTAACAAAGGATTATAGTAAGTTAATGAAACACAATAAGATGAAAAGTAATAGATAATGAACACAAGAGATATAAACAATCCATCAGTAGCAGCATTAAATGAGGACGAAGATAGTTTTTTCGGATGTACCTTTCCATTAACATATGGAGTAGGTGGTGAGGGATTTTTTCCCCGCTCAACAACATTAAAAGAACAAGCATCATCTAATATAAAAAATTTATTATTAACACAAAAAGGTGAAAGACTTGGACAACCAGCGTTTGGTAGTGATTTACCTGCAATTTTATTTGAACCAGTAACTGGTACTATTGGAGATAAAATTGATAGTGCAATTAGAGAAGCTTTAGCAATATGGTTACCTTATATTACAGCTGAAAATATTTTTACTATACAGGATGAATCTAATCCTAATCAGGTAACGGTTTCACTTGAGTTTAGAGTAGATACAGATGACCCTGATTCAATTGAGACAATGACATTTAATTTTAATACAGGAGGATAGAATGGCCGTCGATTATAATACAAATCAAAAAGTAGAGAAAAAGGAAGTCCAATATCTTGGTAGAGAATTTTCTGATATAAGAAACAATTTAATGGAATTTGCAAAGACATACTTTCCAAATACATATAATGATTTTAATGAATCAAGTCCTGGAATGATGTTTATAGAGATGGCAGCATATGTAGGAGATGTATTAGGATTTTATATTGATAATCAATATCGTGAATCATTATTACATGCAGCAGAAGAAAAGAAAAATATTTATAAAATTGCCCAATCATTTGGATATGAACCGAAACTATCAAGTCCAGCTACAGCAATATGTGATTTTAGTGTAGAAGTTCCATCATTACAAGTTGGAGAAACTTACCAACCAGATTTAGATTATGCACCAATATTAGCAGGTGATAGTACATTCTCATCTACTAATGGAACAACATTTAGATTGGCGGATGATATTAATTTTAAAGTATCGAGTTCTTTAGATAATATGGATATAAGAGTTTCAAAGTTTGATGAAACCACACCAACACATTTTACATTGACGAAAAAAGGAATTTGTAAATCAGGTACTAAAACATCACAAACATTTACTTTTGGTAATGCTACTAAATTCGATAAAATAATTTTAAGTAATAATAAAGTAATTGATATTATGTCAATAACAGATAGTAAAGAAGAAAAATGGTATGAAGTTCCATTCTTGGCTCAAGATACTGTTTTTGCTTCAATGGAAAATTCTGATAATAATAGTCCTGATTTAACATCATATAAAAAGGAATCCCCTTTCTTATTAAAGTTAATTAAAACTGCTAAAAGATTTACAAAGTATGTCCGTAGTGATGGTAAAACAGAAATAAGATTTGGTTCAGGTATTAGTTCAAATGCGGATGAAGAAATAATTCCAAATCCAGATAATGTTGGTTCATCGTTATCATTGGGTGTTAATAAATTGGATGAATCTTTTGATCCAAGTAATTTTTTGAAAACCAAAACTTTTGGATTGGCTCCAAGTAATACTACATTAACCGTAACTTATACTTATGGTGGTTCAGTTAAAGATAATGCACTTTCAGGTACAATTACAAATCTCGATAATGTTAGTTGGACATTTGATGATACAGGATTAAATGGTACAAAAGTAAGTGATATGAAAACAAGTTTAGTTATTACTAATGAAGAATCTGCAACTGGTGGTTCAAGTGGAGAGACAAATGAACAAGTTAGACAGAATGCATTAGCATATTTTAATTCACAAAATAGAGCAGTTACCAAAGAGGATTATATAATTAGAGTTTATTCATTACCACAAAAGTATGGTAATATTGCTAAATGTTTTATCGTTCAAGATGAACAGTTAGAAGAGAATACAAAATTGATT
>Ga0209249_1001335_pt1 | contig 24278 bp, 15 predicted proteins | sample SaaInlV_200m_DNA_4_FD_184653 | JGI IMG/M metagenome (GOLD analysis project Ga0209249, IMG submission 184653) | Marine microbial communities from expanding oxygen minimum zones in the Saanich Inlet - SI037_S3LV_200m_DNA (SPAdes) (version 2) | ecosystem: Environmental > Aquatic > Marine >...
CTCCATCTTTTCCAAAAAGCGACTTCCCACTCTTAAACTGTTCTAGCGCTTTTTCTTCTAAATTGTCTAAATAGTTCTGATCCATAATCAAATTTACGATTTTGGACAGAGTTTAATTTACACCCTCGAAACATCATACTGGTTAGAAATAATTGATGAATTAGGCTGGATTAACTCAGACGTAATTCAAACCACTTTAAAAGAATCAAATGAATTAATGCAATTTTTACTTCAATCAGCAAAAACTTAAAGCATTAAGTACTTTAGGCAATCTAAGTACTCTAGGCATTTTAGACACTTAAATTTTTCAACATGAAACTAATAACAATCATATTACTCTTACTCAGCACAACACTCTTTGCTCAGTATCCAGATGCAAAAGAAGTGCTTGATAAAATTGACAAAAACATGTCCTCAAAAAACAGGGTAGCTACGTCAAAAATGATCATTCATGGAAAAAGAGGAAGCAGAACAATTGAATCAAAATCCTATGCCGAAGGCGACAAAAAATCCTTTACTGAATATTTAAGCCCAGCTCGTGAGGCTGGAACCAAAATGCTCAAACTGGAAGATAAACTTTGGATTTTCTCACCTACAACTGATCGGATTATTCAGATTTCAGGACATATGCTCAGGCAATCAGTTATGGGGTCTGACCTCTCCTATGAAGATATGATGGATGACCGAAAATTAACAGACTTATATTCTGCTAAGATTATTGCCAGTGAAACATTGCTTGAGCGAAAATGTTGGATAATGGAATTAACGGCAAAGGTTTCAGATGTTTCATATGCCACAAGAAAAATTTGGGTTGATCAGGAAAGATATGTTCCCTTGAAAGAAGAACTTTATGCTAAAAGTGGACAAATACTTAAAAAAACAACTTTAAGCGATGTGAAAAAAGCTGATGGAAGGTGGTTCCCTCATAAAATTGTGTACAAAGACATGCTCAAAAGTGGGAAAGGAACGGAATTCATTATGCTTGAAATAAAATTCAATCAAAATATTCCAGACTATATATTTACGAAAGCCGCACTAAAGAAATAGTTAGAATCCTTCTTCAATCCTTCGTTTGGAACTAATCAGCAGTCGTATCCATTTATGTTTGACTTCCAGTTGATTGTGAAATGCTAGACCGGAAATGAAGAATATGAATAGATTCCCAATGCCTTGCCATAAGGTCGAAGCAAGTGGTTTGGGAGTTCCTAAATAATAGTGTACTGAATAAATACCTGCAAAAGCGATAAAAGCTGGTATAATGGAGGCAAGTGTTAAAGAAATCCAGGTGGTTTTAATTGATTTGCCTAATTTTTCACACAAACCGGCATTAAAGCCTCCCATGAAAAAATTATAGGTAAACTGCTTAACAAATGCCATGAAGGCAATCATATAGCCATATTTGAAATTAATATAATAAACAATGGAACCTGTGAGTAATCCAGCCATCAAGCCCATTTTGAAATTAAGCTGTCGCCTAAGCCATTTGTAAATTCGAAATAAAAAAAGTATTATCTTTCTTAAAGTAGCCAAAAGCAATTGGTAATTAGACCATAATATTACAAAAAATATAATTAGTAATTTTTGTAAATTCTAACTCAAACAGTGACATTTCTCATTTAAACCCAACTTATACCCATTTTAAAACGAAATCAGCAAGTTTTTTCTTGTATTTTTAAGCCAGAGAATTGTCTTTGACATATCAGCAAAGCATGCATGAGCAATGGATCTATCAACTTGCCTAATAACCTGAGTTCGGGATAAGCTTTGCTCACAGTTTCAGATGATTAGTTCATAGACAACTCCAATTTTCGAAGTACTATCTGGATAATTCAAGGAAATTTGAGGAAGTATATGGGCTAATCATCGAAACCCATGAATGGGAAAGCTAATAGTGCATCATCTTTGAACTTAAAATCACTTGAAATAGCATGCTATAACTTCATGATTATAAGCCCAAATCTAATGCCCCATTAGTTTTCTGTGAGTTAAATCTTATCCCGAACTCAGGTTAACAAGCCCAATCTGCAATCGTCCAGCCTTTCTTTTTTGCCATTGCTGTTAAACGTCTGTCGGGCTCAACGCAAATAGGATATCCAACGGCTTCCAACACCGGACTATCCGAAATAGAATCTGCATAATAATAGGTTTCGTCAAGTTTGAAATCATTTTCCTGACAAAACTTTTTAAGGCTTATTATTTTTTGCTCACCAAAACAAAGCTTGCCCACAACTTTTCCTGTATATTTCCCATCAATAACTTCCATATCGCTGCAAATCACTTCATCCATTTCGAATTTGCTGGCAATAGGATGACAAATGACAGCTAAGGCAGCTGACAATATCCCAATATGAGCTCCTCTTTCCTTGTGCATTTTCAGTTCATCCTCTATTTCTGGACGAATTTTATTGATCAAATAACGCTTAATAACTTGATCTGCTAAAGCTTGTAATTCTTTCTCTGCTATTCCCTCCATCCATTCAGCCATTTCCTCCAATATCATCATGGTATCGCGAACTTCAAGTCGGTAACATAAACCTAAATAAGCAGCTTTCATAAACTCGCGTGATGTCATGAGTTTATGCTTATAAGCTTCACGAACTAAAATGTTTCCACTATTAGTCGACAAAATGGTTCTATCCAGATCAAATAAAACTAAATATGTCTTGGGTGCTTTCATTAAAAAGGCTTATCTATTTTTTGATCAGTTGTTTATTGATTACTTTCCTGCCAATTTCAATTTTTAACAAATAATGCGATGCTGCCAATTTTTCATTAATCTCGAATTGATGACGACCTTTCAATAATTGATCATGTACAACGGTTTGTATTCGCTTTCCTTGTGCATCATATAATGTAATTAACACGTCTTCCTGCTGATCTAAAATAAAACTTATATGTACAAATTGATTGAATGGATTGGGATATACTTGCAATTGAAAATCCTGCTCAATGGCCTGATCGATAGACGTTTTATTGCTAATGCTGATGCTGTCGGTCGAAGTGCTAAAACAATCTTCAGTAGATGAAATCTGCAACTCAACTTGATAATCTAAATTATGAGGATAAATATGACTTGGACTTCGAAGCTTCGAGGAATCTCCATCGCCAAAGTACCAGCTAAATAAATGACTGGCATCAGCATAGGGTTCGAAGCTTAACTCACCTTCAGCCAGATACATAAAACTAAAAGAATCGGGAGGTAAAGGATACACTTCATAGCTTAACACCACTGTGTCGCTACACTGATTAAAAGTTCCAACTACTAATTGAATGGATTTACTTCCTGCTGTTTGAAACAAAATAACAGGATTCATTAATGTGGAATTAATCGTAGAAGCAAATTGCCAATCAAAACTCCAAATCTGACTTGTATCGGCTGTAGAACTTGTATTTACAAAAAACATACTATCTCCTAAACATACCGGATTAGATGTAAAATCGGCCTTTGGTGTCTCTAAAACAAGGACATTCTTTGATGCACTTTCGACACAGCCTTCAAGGGTAAATGACTTCACGATTATTTCATACTGTCCGGTTGATAGATATGATTTTACTGGATTTATACTTAATGAGGAATCTCCATCTCCAAAATAAACAATGGAATAGTCACCATCCGAATAATCGGTAATGGTTAGCCTATTTCCTGCAAAACAAAGTTGCGAATCCGATAAACTAAAATCGACAATTGGTGATCGATAAACAATCAGATTGGTAGAAACTGAATCAATACATCCATCTATAGTAACACCAATCAATTTCACATCAAAAACACCACTGTCGGCAAAGGAATGTGTTGGGTTTGTTAAAGCTGATATGGATCCATCTCCAAAACTCCATTGGTTGGATTGTACAAGGCTGCTCGTATTGGAAAAAACAAATTGGTTATTATTAAAACATTGATTTGTATCGTTCACTGAAAAAGAAACGCTAGGCATTTCTCGAACGTCAATTGGCTTGGTTATGGAATCTAAACAAGCATAATTACTTTCTACAACTAACTTGACATCATAATTCCCAGCCATTGAATAGATATGACTGGTATTTACTCCATTGCTTTTTTGTCCATCATCAAAATCCCATTGGTATGCAACCGCATTGGCAGAAGTATTGATAAATGAAAAATGATTTTGTGCCAGACATTGATCTACATCATTTATGGTAAATTCAGCAATTGGCATTGGACGGATATTGATGCTTTTTGATAAGCTATCAGTACAAGATTGTGAAGAAGTTGCCAATAACTTAATTTGATAAAGTCCTTCTGCTTGATAGGTGTGATTTGGATTTATACTATTCGATGAATTACCATCACCAAAAGTCCAAAAATAACTTGAAGCATTGCTTGTTGAATTTTGAATGTCAAGCAAATTAGCACTCAAACATTGGTCATTATCGTTGATCATAAAAGACAATTGAGGAAGGCTGTTTACTCTCAAGCTAAAAGATTCGCTTGTATCCATGCAGCCTTGATTATCAGCCAAGCAATAATACGATCCGGAATCACTGAAATTTACACTGCCAAAATACAGTATACTATCTTTCTTTGAAGATATGGCTGTATTATTTTTATACCATTGATAATTCAGATTTAGCATTTTCAGTGCATCCCTAAAACGTATATCCATGGGCTGGCCATAACACAACACAGTATCAGAACTGTAAGCCAGAGAAGTTTGTGGATAGGCATTTACATAAATATTTTGCTGCGCGCTTATATTTGAATTAAGGGTTAAACTAACACTTTTCATCCCAACACTATTGAATTGAATTTGGTGTGGACCTTTTCCTGAGGCATAGCGAGGATTTGCACCTGCTCCAAAATCCCAGGCAATAGAAGAGCTAATACCAACAGAAGTATCGTTAAAAATAACATATTGATTTTCACAAATGATTGAATCTGAAAAAGTAAAACCTGCTTGAATATTGTTTATGAAGAGGCCATAATCTTCTGATTCTCCATAGCTAAGTGTTTTACAAGCATTATTACTAATGGCAGAAAAATCTGAAACAACCCGCATTCTCAGTTTTGTATTTGAAATTATTGGAGAAGAAGGTATTATGATAGTATCAGTATGCACATTTTTATATTTGCCTGTCGACATGATGAGTTCACCTGTATCGCTAAAGTCACCATCCTGATTGTAATCGATATAAGCTTCCACATATTCTGAATTATAACTTCCTACACTTACATTCATATAGTAGGTTTCACCTGCTTCAACAATGGCCATTCCTTCACAACTATAGTCGTGATAAGAATTAACACCATCAAAAGCCGCTGAACTAAAATCTAAATTATTCAGAGTAACATTGTAAATACCTATTCCATAGCCCGAGCTATTGGTTGTGCTTGTTGTACAAGTGGCCGCAGTTAATGGGTTGAATAAATTAATAAAATTGTTTTTTGTGAATGTATCCGTTCCAGCACTATTAGAAACGATGTAATCTAAGGAATAACTGGCTGCACTATCAAATCTGACAACAGGATTAAAACTGGCAGAATCTGTCTCCAACAAAAATGTTACAGTGGAAGGATTAAATTTCCAATAGACTGATGTTGGATGATTAATTGAATAATCCTCAAAACGGAGTATTTTATCTACACAGCCCATGGAGTCGTTTGAAATAAAAGCAGCAGTAGGCTTAACAACAGAAGAACTATATAAACTTGATTCCCACAAACCACGTCCATAAGTTGCTGCTCTGATTTTGCTTCTGCTAGGATGCGACTGATCGTAATATATTTCCAATTCGTTTACATTCGCATTCAGGGGTAATCCATCAGTATATAAAATCCAATTGCTCATGCTTGCATCTTTATAATAAACACCTGAACGACTTCCAACATATAAGCCTTCATTTGAGCTGCTATCAAACACAATACATGTATACGTAATCACGGGTAAGTTTGCTGAAATATTAACCCAGTTTAAGCCAAGGTCAACAGACTTATATATTCTTCCATACAAAGCCATATAAACCACACTATCTAATGTCGGATGAGCTTCAATATCTGTTGGTGCTGAATTATAGGGCAAAGAACTAGATATATCAATCCAAACCGGATTCCAGCCACGAGCACTATCGGTTCGGAACACTTTATAATCGTAGCGAGAAATATATAAAATTTGCGGATTAGCTGGAGATTGTTCCAGCACCCTGATGTTTGAAGAATTTGTTCCTGCCAGTGTATCGGAAATCTTTTTCCAAGCTACATTGCTTGCACTACTTTCTTTGATATTTTCACTTCGCCAAACATTTTTGTAACCAACAAACATATGTGATGAACTATCTTCATCCAGAATATAAGGTGTGACCCATGCCCCACTCTCGGTTATTCCGTTTGTTCCACTTTTGGCTATGCGTGAAAAGCTTAATCCATGATTACTCGATCGTCTGATATCTCCATAATACAAGGCTCCATAGAGGTAATCGGCTTCTGAATAATCGGCAATGCATTCCATACCATCTCCACCAATTTCCGTATTCCACTCATCAAAACCATAATAAACGGAAGTGCCATTATCTTGATAACCATTTACAACTGTGTTTTTTTCAAGTGCGCTTTGGCCAATTTTATAAATTTGTGAAATATTTATTCCATCGGTTATTTCTTGCCAGTCTGTACCTCCATTTCGACTATAATAAATTCCACCATCATTTCCCGCAAAAACGTATTTATTTATTGGGTCAAACTCAATACAATGCTGATCGGCATGCATGGCAGGCGCTCCTCCACTACCTGTCCAATGTGCATTAATGTCCCATGTTACCCCTTTATCAACAGACTTGAAAATGTTAACTCCTCCAACATAAACAATACTTTTATTAGTAGGATCAACGGCAATATCCATATCATACCAAGCTTGTCCGCCCGTACCTGAACCATCAGTTGAATAATCCATGATATTGGGAGTAGTTGATTGGGTGCTAAAATTTAAACCGGCATCAGTCGATAAATACAGTGCTTTGAAAGTGCGGCTATTTGTCACAATAAAATATACATAATCGGAATCTACTTCGCTAACAGCCAATCCTCCTCGAGATCCTGCCGTAGGCAAACCACTTGTTATTTGTGTCCAACTCGCTCCCGTATTTGTGGATCTGTAAAACTTATATCCTGTTGTTGCATATAAAACGCTCGGATCATGTGGTCTGAAAACCAAATCTTTGTAATTGTTTGAGGTTGATGTGCGCGTCCAGCTTTGGCCTCCATTATGAGTCAGGTAAATACCTGCATTGGTTGCTGCCAACATGGTATCTGGACGAGTGGGATGAATAACAAGCTTGCTTACTGTTCTGTTGCCCATTCCAGAATTCATGAAGCTCCAACTATCGCCTCCATCAGTGCTTTTCATGACACCTATTCCGGCAGCATCGTTAGCATCTCTGTCGCCTGTTCCAATAAAAACAATTTCTGGGTTAATGGGGTGAATAGCAATATCAGAAACACCCAATGAAACCAATGTATCTGTTGTTGTTTTCCATGTTTTTCCCTGATCAATAGTTTTCCATAAACCACCCGCAGGAGCTCCAATATAAAAAATATTTGAATCGGTTGGATGAAAAGCGATACCATTAATTCGACCCAATCCATTGGGTTGTCCTGTGCCATTTACTGGCATGTATTTAGGGCCTAAGGGAGTCCAATATCCAGGAGCATTTAAGTTGTTTGGCTGACTTCCCGGGGCAAGCGGATAATTGCTGCTTTGATTAGATTTAAATTTTTGAAATTCCTGCATAACATAATCGGCAGGTAAACGGCTACCATCCAGCAAAATATTGTCCTGCATCATATACTCCCATCTCTTGAATGGTTTATATCCGCATCCTTTGGTTACTTCTCTCCCTTCCCAATACAAATTAAAAGCACGCTGTACATCATAAAAGTTTACACTTTCGTCCTGCATCATGTCTATCCAGTAAGGAATGTTTGCTGTATCGTTGGCTTGACTATTTTGAGAAAATGAAACATATGAAATGATAAGATAAAAGACTAGTATATATATTTTTTTGTGGAGGTGGTTCATAGATAAACTATTATATTGTGATATACAACTTGTACCCACAAATTTAATGAATTCTACTTGCTGTTATAATTCAATTGTTAATAGGTTTCAGTTTCGCTAAAAAATTATATGATTTTAGTTTTAGTGTTTACTATACCTGATTCACCATTGATTCTAACCAGCATCTTGATTTCAAGCATAATATCAATATTACTAACATTATGTTTAATTTTTGCGAACTTTGATTTTTATACTACAGATTTTTTTCATATAAGATAGCGGTTATTCAAAAAGACGATGCATCAGAAAATTTGATAAATTATTTATAAGCAGCCCATGCAGGTAACAAAAGAACAGGCATATAAAGAAATAGAGAAGCTTGTTGAACGATTTGGCGAATATGTTGATGAATACAAACGAAGCGGTTACAACGAACACCAAACTCGTATAGACTATATCAACCCGTTCTTCAAAGCTCTCGGTTGGGACATGGACAACAGCCAGGGACATGCAGAGGCATACAGGGAAGTAATTCACGAAGACAAAATAAAAGTTGGAGGTGCCACAAAAGCACCAGATTACGGGTTTACACTTTACGGACAGCGAAAATTCTTTGTTGATGCAAAAAAACCTGCTGTAAATATCAAAAGTGATATTGCACCTGCCTATCAGGTAAGACGTTATGGTTGGAGTGCAAAGGTTCCACTTTCCATTGTTACCGATTTTGAAGAATTTTCTATTTACGATTGCACCAAGAAACCCAAACCGACTGACAAAGCATCAGTAGCTCGTATCAGATATATCACTTTTGACCAATACCTTAGTGAGTTTGACTTTTTATGGGATGTATTTGCAAAAGAGAACCTGCCCAAAGGACGTTTTGACAAATACGTTAAAAGCGATACCAGCAGAAAAGGAACAGCAACAGTAGATGATGAATTTTTAAAATCCATTGAACAATGGCGAACATATCTTGCTATCAACATTGCATTACGAAATAAATCCCTTAATGAAGATGAGCTTAACTATGCTGTTCAGAAAATCATTGACCGCATCATTTTTTTACGCATGTGCGAGGATAGAGGTGTTGAACAATATGGTGAGTTAAAAAAAGCAGCAGAGAAAGGCGATATTTATCAAAACATGTTTGCACTCTACCGAATTGCTGATGACAAATACAACTCAGGTCTTTTTGACTTCAAGGAAGATAAAATAACAGCAACGCTCACGGTAGACAACAAGGTGATGAAAAATATCATCAGCGAACTTTACTATCCCAAGTGCGAATACGAATTTTCCGTGATGCCTGCCGACATTCTCGGAAGTGTTTACGAGCGTTTTCTTGGCAAAACAATTCGCTTAACAAAAGCACATCATGCCAAGATTGAAGAAAAACCGGAAGTACGGAAAGCCGGAGGCGTTTACTACACACCTAAATATGTGGTGGACTACATCGTGGAAAACACTGTTGGCAAACTGATTGAAGGCAAAACGTCCAAACAAGTTGAAATTATCAGGATTTGTGATCCTGCTTGTGGTTCAGGTTCGTTTTTGATTGGTGCATATCAGTTTTTGCTCGACTGGCATTTGAAATATTACCTAAATAATCCAACCAAAAAGAGGAAGGACAGGCCATTGACACCTGACGGTAACCTGACTACAGCAGAGAAAAAACGCATTTTGCTAAATAATATCTTCGGTGTTGATATAGACTCCCAAGCTGTGGAAGTGACAAAGTTAAACCTTTTATTGAAAGCACTGGAAGGAGAAACACAGGCATCTATTAACCAACAGATGTCTTTATTTCATGAAAGGGTTTTGCCTAACCTGAACCAAAATATCAAATGCGGGAACTCGCTAATTGGCCCTGACTTTTATGATGGACAGATGCAATTATTCCCGGAAATGATGAAGAAAATTAACGCCTTTGACTGGAAACAGGGCTTTCCTGAAATCTTCAAGCAAGGCGGTTTTAATGCGGTAATTGGGAATCCGCCTTGGGGAGCTTCTTTATCTGATGAAGCTCTTGGTTACTTACGCAAAAAACATGGGGAAATTATTGTTCGCATGATCGATACTTACATGTATTTCGTGCATAAATCTGGCGAACTTCTAAAACAGCAGGGGTTATTCGGTATGATAATACCCAGTACAATTCTGAACCAAACAGATATGCAACTTTTGCGTGAATATTTGTTAAAGAACCATGACTTAGAGATTGTAATCAATCTCGGAGAAAAAGTATTTGGTTCAAAAGTCCTAAATACTTCCACATTATTAACATTTATCAAAAGAAAAGCCGACCACAAAAGCGATATGATTGCCGGTGATGTTCGACATTTCGACCCTGAAGAAAGAGCCATTGCTATCGAGAATATTAAATCAACTCCAAAGGCAGATTGGATAGAGCTCGTTTCAAGTGACAACCTATCCTCCTACTTCACTTTAGATATCTCAGGTGTAAAATTGCTAAAAAATCTTGCCAGTAAATTCATCTCGTTCAAAGATGTTATAAATGATAAGATTCAAAGGGGAATAAGTCCCGATTATGCGCAAGCGTTCATTGTTAACAGTAAAACAGCAAAAGATGAAAAGCTTGAAGAAACAATCTTAAAGCCTGTAATACTCGGCAAACACATTACTCGGTACGGCTCATTGACTTCTGAAAACTCAATACTTTACTTGACCAAAAAGGACGACATCGAGCAATATCCAAACGCTAAGAACCATCTTTCTAAGTACAGGGATAAAATAACTTGCAGAGAAGTGAAAGAGGGGAAACATCCTTGGTATTCATTACACAGACCAAGGAATCCTGATATTTTTGACTCTCCAAAATTTATTGGTCTAACAACTTCTCGAACAATTTGTATAGCGTTGGATGAGGGTGCCCATTATGCAACAGATGCCCTATATCTATTTAGTTTGAATAAGGAATTAGGGCTTAACGAACATTTTGTTTTAGGTGTACTTCATTCAAGTTCATTTCAGTTCCTTTATCATACAGCATTTCAAGGAGGACAAAGAGTGATTCCTCAAATTAAAGCAGCTAACCTTTACGATTTACCTTTCCCTATCCATCAAAATACAAGAATTGATGACGACAGCGAAAAGGCTATCACCAAGTACGTTCAAAACTTACTAAAACTCAACGAGCAACTGAAAACCATTAAACTCGACAGTCAACGGCAGCAAATACAACGGACTATTGACCATGCAGAGCGGAAAATAGACGAATTAGTTTATGGGCTTTATGGGCTGAGTGAGGAGGAAGCAAAAATTGTGGAGGGGAAATAATGAGCTTATTGAACAATATTCATGAGGTTTTTAGTAACAGGGAGATAGCATTAATCGCTTGGTTATTTATTGCTCTTGTTGTTGTGTTATTTACAAAAGCCAGAAATTCTCTTATTGCAGTTTTTAAAATGCTGTTTAAAAAAATATTTGTCATAATCTATCTATTGATTAGCCTCTATCTTTTTGCGATAATACTTGTTTTGAAAAACTTTGCTCTTTGGGATATTGCCAATTTGAAGGACATTTTATTTTGGCTTTTTTCAGTTGGTCTGATCTTAGTTTTTAAAATTAATGCCGCTAAGGACAGTAGTTATTTTAAGAAACTATTTTTTACTGCTCTTCAATGGACGATTCTACTTGAATTTATTGTTAACCTATACAGCTTCAGTTTCCTGTCCGAGTTTTTTCTATTGCTCATTTTGGTCATTGTGGGTACTCTGCAAGCCTTTGCTGATTTAGATGAAAAGAATCAGATCGTTTCAAAGTTTCTTCAAATAATATTTGCCGTAGCTGGATTCATGATTTTTTCCTACTCGCTGTATAGGACAATTCAAAACTTTGAACAAGTGTTGAATTTCCCGAACCTCATATCCTTTTTACTTCCAAGCACTATTACGGTTCTATTTATTCCATTTCTTTACTTGTTAGCTCTTTACAGTACATACGAATCTTATTTTGTGCGACTTGATTTTATGACAAATAATAATGATCAAGGAAAAAGAACCAAGAAATTAATATTAAGAACTGCCCTTTTGAATTTGAATAAATTAATCAGGATAACCCAAAGGTTAGAAAAGAGGGCGTTCTATGAAGATATGAACCTGAAATTATACATTACTCAAATAAGCAAGAAAAACTGGGCGGTATAAAATGAACTGGTGTCTGATCTATATAGCCTTAACAAAAAGGAGAATAATATTATTGAAAAGCCATAAAACGTAAGTAACTTTGTCAAGCTATCATGGTAAAATCAATCGCACATATCAATCCTGAAATGCTTGTTTGGTCGAGAAAAACAGTCAAGCTGACTGTTGAATTGGCTGCCCAAAAGATAGGCGTTAAACCGGAGAAGTTGGAAGCGTGGGAACAAGGAAATGCGTTTCCGACTGTGAAGCGACTTTATAAAGTCGCCAATGTATATAAGCGGCCTTTTGCTTTGTTTTATCTTCCTATTCCTCCAAAACATTTTAAACCCTTAAAAGATTTCCGTAAATTCCATCACCAATACTCGCTAACAGAGAATGAAGAGTACATACTTCAAAAGGAACTGCTGCTCTTTCAACAGAAAAGGCAAATTGCGTTGGACTTGTATGAACAACTTGACACAGAAATACCTGCATTCAAACTTATGGGTACTTTAAATCAGTCGCCTGAAAAATTGGCTGGAAAGATTATTGAATATTTGGGTGTTAATCATAATGAGGTCGCAGAGATAAAGCCGGGATATGATGCCTTGAATTACTGGAAAAAGCTACTCGAATCGAAAGGGATATTGGTTTTCCAAACGTCTGGTGTTCCACTTCATATAATGAGAGGGGCTTGTGTAGCAAAAGAAATATTACCCGTTATAATCATCAATAGCAACGACACACAAAACGGACGAATATTTTCACTTTTTCACGAATTGGTTCACATTGTTCTAAGGGAAGATGGTATCAGTAATTTCAGATACAGCGACAGGAATCTATACGATCCGATCGAAGTGCATTGCAACCAAACAGCTGCAGAAGTATTAGTTCCCACAACAACTCTATTGGAATCACTTGTTGTCTGTTCTCATAATATGGGTAATGCCCTATGGGAGGCAGAGGAATTACAGAAACTATCTAATAGATTTTGTGTGAGCCGTGAGGTAATTCTCCGAAGGTTATTGACTTTAGGAAGAACCACAAATAATTTCTATCGGGATTATAGGGATAATCAGGATTTTGGCACTAAAAAGAAATCTACTGGTGGAGACTATTACCGAAATAAAATTGCCAAAAATGGAGGATTGTACTTGAATCTTGTTCTGCAGGGCTATTATCAGGAAAAATTAACCGCTTCTACCTTTTGGGATTGCACTCAAATAAAAGTTTCCAATCTTGCCAAACTTGAAAACCTCCTTTATGCAAAAGTATAGCATTGATACAAGTGCCATACTGGATGCTTGGGTTAGGCATTATCCGCATGATATTTTTCCCTCTTTTTGGAATCGTTTTAAATCTCTTGCAAAATCGCAAGTTGGAATTGCTACAGAATTGATTGACCATGAATTAGGCAAAAAGGATGACGGATGCCATAAATGGTTCAAAGAGAATAACCTTTCCGGATTTTTTGTCGAACTTACTGACTCTGTGCAAAATGCAGTCTCAGACATTCTTAAAAACCCAAATTATCAGCGGCTGATTGAAGACAGAAAGGGAGCTTATGGAGCAGACCCGTTTGTAATCGCTTTAGCCAAAGTGGAGGATTTGATTGTTGTAACTGGTGAAAAGGCTACTAATAATCTGAATAAACCAAAGATTCCTGATGTCTGTAAAGATATGGGTATCGAGTGTATAAACATTTTGGATTTAATGCGTAGGGAGGGTTGGCAATTCTAAAACCAAACCCTACTGACGCAGGTTTCGACTTTTGCCTCAGCGCAGAAATGAAGGAAAAAAGAACACCATTTGAATAAATAATGCATTATAGAAATGCTTCCTAAAAATTGATGCATATTAAAATTCTTGATACAAGTATGTAATATTCCTTATCTTTATAAACTGTAATTATTCAACTTATTTTGATTGAAAATGAACAATGTCATCACTTCTAAATTGTAATACATTTTGCTACTGATTATATTGCGCATCCTTGAAAAATTGTTGATTATTTATTTTTCAGCTTATTTTATAATTGATCTGGCCCTATATGCCTATTCCTTACTCATTTTCAGAAAAAAACGAAAAAAGGAAAAAACTGAATATGACTATGCTTCTCATTCTATTTCCATCATTGTTCCAGCCTATAACGAGGCTGTCTCCATAGTCGATTGCATCAAAATGCTCTTGGAGGTCGATTATTTAGATTTTGAGATACTCATTATCAATGATGGATCTAAGGATCAAACACTTGTTGAAATGCAGAATGCTTTCATTTTTCAAAAACAAAATAAAACAGTAAAGGAACTACTAATAACAAAAAAAATCAAAGATGTTTATTTGAGCAATCCCAACTTGATACTTATTGACAAAGAAAATGGTGGCAAAGCGGATAGCATTAATGCGGGAATTAATTATGCTTCTAAAAAGTACATTTGCACCATTGATGCAGATTCGATTTTAGACTCTCAGGCATTGAAAGCAGTTATTGAGCCTTTTCTTATCGATCCAAGAAATTTTGTTTCAGGCGGTCAAATTGCTGCTTCAAATGATGTAATAATAAAACACAATCGGGTAGTAAGTTCTAAAATGCCCCGAAACATATGGGTTTTATGGCAAATCGTTGAATACATAAAGTCTTTTATGATTTCCCGAATAGGCCTTAGTAAAATTAATTCGCTGCTTATTATGTCGGGCGCCTTTTCCATTTATAGAAAGTCTGACCTTGAAAAAGTCGGTGGTTTTTTAACTGCACATAACACACACCCTTATATTCAAAAAAGTATTGGACTGGGTCATAAAACCGTTTGTGAAGACATGGAAATAGTTGTCCGATTATGGCGCTGGTTCAGAGAAAATAAACAAAAAGCGAAAACAAGTTTTCTTCCGCAACCTATATGCTGGACCGAAATGCCTGACAATGGACTTAATCTTTACAAACAAAGATCACGTTGGCATATGGGATTGGCTGAATCACTCAAAATACATCGCAAAATTGCATTTGAACCCCGCTACAAAAGCACTGGCTTGCTCGCTTACCCATATTATTTGTTTTTCGAATTGTTATCACCTGTTATCAAAATATTTGCTTTATTATTCATTTTTTTAGGTGCTTATATGGGAACTTTGAATCTGGCTTGGGTTTTACTTTTAATCGCTAGTATAACCCTTACTACAGCAGTTATTATGAGTTCCATCACAGCCATTATTGAAAAGTGGAGTCAAAATAAAATTACTGCGAATAGAGATGCTTTGCGCTACAAAACATTTTGGAACTGGCTTTGGCTATTAATTATTGGCATTATTGGCGATTTCACCTATGCCTTTTTCAGAACTTTTGCACAGTTTGCTGGTCTGATAAAATTTTTTCAAAAGAAAAGCGATTGGAATAAATTTGAACGGAAAGGAATTAAAACTGAATAAATATGAAGAAACTTATCCTACTGCTAATTTTATTTTCAAGCTTTACCGGCTTTGCTCAACAAAAAGATATTGAGTTATTCCGAAAAACAGCTTATGAGGCAAAACTAGAGAAGGACTACGAGAAAGCTATTTTAAACTATAAAGAGGTCATCCGCTTATCACCAGAGGATTATGATGCCAAATTGGCCTTAGCACGTTTATATTTTCAGCAGCAACAACTCAATAGCTCGTTTTACTATTATGATTTGATTTATAGTGATGATAAAAATGATGTGGAAGCACTGATTGGTTTTGGAAAAATTTATTTCGAGCAAGGAAAATCAGATCAGGCAGCTTTTCATTTCAAAAGAGCAGTCAGCCTCCTGCCAAGATATGTTCCAACCTATTTCGATTTGGCAAAACTATATCAAGCTAAGGGAGATTTTGATTCTGCCCGATTTTACTTTACAGAAATTATCAATATAGACCCTACCTATGCCGAAGCATGGGGTGGAATTGGTAAGCTGTATTATTGGACTGAAAAACCCTATTCGGCAATTACTTATTACAAAAAAGCAATTGCGCTTGATCCGGAAAATAAGCTGTGGCAAAAGGATTTGAAAAACATAGAAAAAACTATTGCATGGCGTGCTGCAGCCACTTTTCTATTTGTGAATGAGAAGGAAGAATCCTACAACATTGATGCATATATTCAAAAATATGGTTTATCAAAAAGAATAAGTAACCACTTCGATATATCGCTGAATACACTTTTCGATCGATCAATTAGAGATTATTCATTCGATAGTCTGGATGCAAAAAGATGGTACGACAATAGCTGGGCGAAAATCAATTTCATCCTTCCAAACAATCGTTTCAGTGCCCATTTAGGTTATAGCAAAAGTGATAGCAGGTTATCAACTTATGGTTTAAACTGGACCAGCTATTTTAAAATCTCAAAATTCAAATTCAGAAACAGCTTATCAGGTGGATATGATTATTATTACTATTGGAATCAGGTTGGTAAAAATGCAGTTTCCAATAATTTTAGTGTTAGCTACAAGAAAATTAACCTCAACTTAGGCTTCCTTTATGGCGCTGTGATAGATAATTATGTGGCAGATTATTATCAGAACATTTATGATACCATTGCCAATCCTCATATTTCTTATTCGGTATCGCTGAAATACGAGCTTTTTTCTAAGCCAAAAACATTTATTGGCTTAAGGCATTCGTTTTATGATTTCCAGTACCAATCGCCACGCTATTATTCACCTAACGAGCGCTATCTAAATGGCTTGTTTATTTCTTCTTATTATGAGCTTGGTAAGTTTTACTTCTTTGGTGACTTCAGTTATAATTTGGGAAAAGAAACTTTTTATGAGGAAGCAATTAACGGACAATTTCAGGGTCCAATTGTACGTTATGATGAGTTTTTTAATGAAAATCTAAATAATTGGTCTGGCAACATTGATATTGGATACAGTCATAAAAACACCAGTTTTTCAATAGGAGCAGGACATTTCTATAATCCCTATTATGAAAATACAACAGCCTATTTGGCTCTAAAATCATTATTTTAATGAAAGCTAAATATTTCATCATTACCCTCTTGGTAATTCTGCTTGTTTTCATCGTTAATAAAATGATGAAATTCGAAACATCTATACGGGAGGAGCGAATTGTTGAAGTAAAAATTTATGACGAAACAAAGCCTTTGTTTAATTCAGTTTCAGAAGAAGAATTGAAACAGTTAGCCTTATCATCAACTAATTTATTTACTGCTCAAGGAGATTATTTCCAGGCGCTTACCCCTATTTTTGAATTTGACACAAAAAAAGATGTTTGGGAGGAAATTTTCCTCAAGGGAGTGAACATTGGAGCTGCCTTGCCCGGCAAGTTTCCAGCAGAGTTTTCGCTGACCTTTGATGAATATTTGGATTGGTTCACTAAAATTGGGCAGATGAATTCCAATGTTATCCGAACCTATACAATTTTACCTCCTGAATTTTATGATGCTTTTGCTTACTACAATCTGCACAATCAAAATAACAAACTATTCCTATTGCAAGGAGTTTGGGCAAAAATACCTTCTGATGATAATTATTACAACCCTACCTACAATAGAGAATTCAAAAAGGAAATTATTGATGTCGTTAATTTAATTCATGGTAAAGCCTTAATAAATCCAAAACCCGGACATGCCAGTGGGATTTATGTTAGTGACATTTCCAAATATGTGATCGGAATTTTATTGGGCAGAGAATGGGAACCACAAGCAGTTGTAAAAACCAACCATAACAACAAGGAAAATCATTTCAACGGCCATTTTATACATATGAATGAGGGCAATGCCATGGAAGTATGGCTGGCAAAAATAATGGAGTATTGCATTCATTATGAAACACAAACCTACAGTAGCCAGCGACCTGTCTCTTTCGTCAATTGGCTCCCCCTTGACCCCATGCATCATGTAAGCGAATTCATTGAAAGTGATAAAGTAAGAGAATTTGATAATGATTTGGAAAGTATCGATTTCTGCAAGTTTCATTCGACCGAACTTTTCCATCCCGGACTATTTGCCAGTTATCATGCCTACCCCTATTATCCCGATTTCATTTACATGCAAAAAGAATATGCAACAGCAGTAAATAATGATGGACAGACAGATAATTATTTTGGTTATCTGCTTGATTTAAAAAAGCGGCATCCAGGCATGCCTCTGGTTATTGCTGAATATGGTTTGCCAAACAGCAGAGGAAACAGTCATCAAACACCCTTAGGATTTGACCAAGGTGGCTTAAGTGAATATGAACAGGCTAAACTGGGCTTGCAATTAACAAAAGATATTGCTGACAGCAGATGTGCTGGTGCTATTTATTTTGAATGGATAGATGAGTGGTTCAAGCACAATTGGCTGGTGATGGATTTTGAACAACCCAATGAAAATCGCAAGCAGTGGCACAATATGGAAAATACGGAACAAAATTTTGGAGTCTATGCTTATGAGTCAAAAACTAAGATAATCGATGGAAAGTTTGATGATTGGCCAAAGAATAAAATAGCTGCAAAAAAATTCAGTATGCAAGCCGATGCTGATGAGACCTATTTTTATTTAGCTATACATATACCTGATCTGGATTTTTCAACGCAAAATGTGTATTTGGCCATTGATGTATTTGATAAGGCAAAAGGAGATCATAAACTCCCATTTCTTGAAAATGAATTAGATCATGGCATCGAGTTCTTGCTTCAAATAAAAGACACTAATCATGCGAAAATACTGGTTGATGATCAGTTCTCTATTTACAATGATTTTCAAAATGATATTGTTCCTGTTTTCTCATCTAAAGAAAACTACAATGGTATTTTCATCGACCAAACTATGCTTTCGAATAGAGGCAAAACCACTATTTTCGATTCTATTATTGAACCCTATGTGCAAAATAGAAGCATATTAACGCATGGCAACAGCAGCAATCCCAAAAGTTCAAATGCCGATTGGCACTACAATCCCGAAACAAATAGTTTTGAAATTCGACTTGCCTGGCATTTATTAAACGTATCAGATCCTTCGGGGAATTATGTTTTGGATGATAAGGATAAAACAGGAGGAATTGAATATGCAAAAACAGATGGTTTTACTATTTATGGGTATTTAACCGACCAAAACGATAAGCTCGTTAAAACCTTAACCAAAAACAAAGCTTTTACCTATAACTGGGAAGGATGGGAAATACCAAATTATACCAAAAGGCTAAAACCCATTTATTACCTTTTGAAAGAATATTTTGCAGTTCTTAACCCAAAAGCAGCAGAGAACGTTAGCGAACAATTAGAAGAAAGTTTTCGCATCACCGATTTCTACAACAATAAGGTTGGAGCAATTTCGCTCCTTTTCAATGATGCAGGTTTTACGCAAATCACTGAAGCTTTGCCTATTGTAAGCAAATATTATTTCCAAATAAGTTTCGGTATTCGAGAAACAAATTGGAATCAGAATATCAGCAATTTTGCCGATGAAGGAAGTTTCAGCATCAAGCGTTTTGGCATTTCAGAAATCAAAGATTTGATCAGTTACAAACATGAGGTTTCGATGTTTTTTCCTTCCGCTACTGAAAGAAATAGCTTTAGCAATATTCAAATTGATCGACTAAAATTTGACTTGGAACAGCAAACTAGAAGAAAAGTCAGAAGCTATTATTTCCAGCATGGCAATCAGGTTGAAGCTCACCATGATTTGCCTTTTGGTGTGAAATTAAATGCAATAAACCAAAATAATATAGTATCAAAAACGGATTTCCAAAATCTCAAGGCCTACCGAATGACGCATCAGTTCCCAAAACAATTTGAACTGGATAGCATAATAAAAAGTGGTGCGGGTAGTTGGATGATATTTTCTTATTATCATTTCTTTAAAAAAGATTCCAAAGAATACAGATTCATTGAAAGCGGTAAATACGCGAACACCTATAGTGTTAGCCCCTATATTTTTGAAAGACAAGCCCGTTTGTTTCGAAATTCAGATTATTGGATGGCAACAGTTTCGAATGTTGGCAAGTACCTGACTGAAAAAAAATATTCTACAATCACAAGCTCCAGCTATGGCAATATGGTTTTCCTGACTCTGGTAAATCAGCTGGATAAACAAGTATACAATCAGCCATTAACGATAGAAATAACATCCGCAGCACAACGTCTAAAAGTAACCGGAAGCATGAATGATGGCATTTTCCAAAACAGAAATGGGAAAATTTACATTCATGTAAAACCAAATCAGGAAGTGAAAATTGAAAAATTGTATAATTAATAAAAATACAGATATGAGAAAGTACATATTTCTTATCATCCTATTTCCACTCATTTTCAACCAATGCATCAATCCAAAAACAGAAAATGAAAATTCAAATAATTCAGAAACAAGCTATCAGCTTCCGAAGGTATTGTTAATTAGCACTGGAACTAATGAGGGGTATGGACAACTTGCTCAAGGCGCTGTGGTAGCCATTCAAACATTTAATCGATCAGGGGCAATTGTTAGCATCAAAACCAGAGACATTTTGAAATACCCTGATCAACTAAAGGAATACAACTTCTTAATTCTCTCAACTGCTTTGGGTTATCATGATGCTGATAGAAGATATTCACTTTCATTTATGTCGGATTTTGAAATTGAAAACATAGCAAATTTTGTGTATGAAGGAGGCGTTTTAATTGCAGGCGATAATGTGGGTAGAAATAAACTCGATGGCAACGACCGAATAAGTCTGTATGGACAATTAAATACATCCAATTGGGGATTATCAAAATGTTTTGGTGTAAGCATGCAAGAAATGAATATGAAGGATTATTGCCTTTTTGGTAATCTGGATTCCAATTTAAATGGACAGTTTAAAGATGTATCACCCTCCGACTTATGGATTTTAGTTGGCGATTCGATCCACTCTGAAAAGCTGACAACATTAGCCAGTTGGAAAAATGAGGAGAACGAATTTCCGGCTATGACACAAAACGAGTATGGCAAAGGTATTTGTTTTCTTTTGTCATCATCTTATTTTCTGCACCCTTCTAACGATGGAGGCTATTGGAGTGCCTCACAAATACAAAGCTTTTACGAACTAACTCTCGATGCTTTTAACAAAAAAAATAAAAACCATATTCGTGTAAATACATGGCCAAATGGATATGAACAAGCATTTTGTGTCAGCTTAAATGCTACAGGCAAGCTGAAAGAATTTAAACGCCTCGACAACTATTTTAGTAAAGAACATATTAAACCAACTTATTTTGTCAATGGCAAGGTTAATCAAGAAGTTAATGATTATCTGCAACAAAAAAAACTGCAGTCAAACGGATTTTCAAGGCTCAACTATGGTCGAAATTTGTTTCCCGCCTGTAAAAACGATATCAAAGAAAACGAGATATTTTGGGATCAACCTTTTAAGGGTTTTCGTTTCCCATATTCGCGCACCAGTTTCTGGGGACTTATGGCCTTAAACGAAATGGGTTATAGCTACGAATCAAGTATTGGTGCAGATAATATTGAAAATTTCCTAGGAACTGTTTTCCCTTATCAAATCCCAATTTCCTACAATAGTTATTATACATCAACTGATATTTTAGAGATATCACCCACTTATCATGACGATTATTATTTTTTCTCCGATGTGCTAAAAACAACAAGCTATACAAACGATCAGCAAGCCAAAGATGCACAACTTTTTTCCAAATACCTGTTAAACTATTGGGAATATGCTGTAAAACCTTATCAGGGACTCATGGTATTTATGGGACACCCCAACTATGTAGGCATGAGCGATACCACTTTGGGTTCCTTGTATCAGCTTGTTTCTACCATTAAAAATGAAAACACCTGGATCACGAATATGGATGAAGTTGCTGATTATTGGAAACAACTATCGGCCTTAAACATAACTGTAAGCTCCAATGAAAATCAGATAAAAATACGATTCAGGTCAGATTCTAAAACCAGCATCTCAGATTTCAGCATGCATGTGAAACAAAAACCCAATAAAGTAGAAGTGAAAGATGGCCAGATTACATTGATCGAAAAAAACGACAGCTATTTGATAGTTTTAGATGCACATGATGGGCAAGAGTTGGTGTTTTCCTTGAAGGAATAATTAATAACTTTCCAACCTTAAACAAGCCTACACGACTAAAATCAAAATAATTTAGTAAACATTTAAAAATTAGTATATATTTGATCTGACATTTCATATATTTAAGTGTTTATTTACTTAAACTATTAAATATATCAAAATATTCGTTTTAAATGACATTGTTTATTTGCCTTTAATATAAATGCCATGAAGAAATTCTTATTTGCTTGCACGCTTTTATTTTCAATGATTTTACTCATTTCTTCTTGTGATACAACTGATGTCAATCCTAATCCCGATACACCAAGCACTATGCCTACTATTGATAGCTTAACAGCTTCAAAATTAATTATTGAATTTGGAGGGCTGGATCCAACCGTTATAAGTGCATTTGCACAAGGAGGCAACCTGACTTATAATTGGGAAGTTGATTTTGGAGACATTATTCCGCAAAATGCAGAAGCCACTGTTGTTTCTTTTGCCGGATCGCCCTGTTGTGTTGGTGAAAAAGAAATTAAATGCACCGTTAGTAACGACAAAGGAAGTGTCAGCCAGATAATTACCATAACAATTCTTGAATAATTCTGAAAACATCAATTAGTGTGAAAAAGGTATTCCATTTCCTACTAGTCTGTTCGCTTATTTTGAGTATTCCAAAATTTAGTAATGGACAATGTTGTGCTGCAGGAAATCCAGTCTCGGCAGATGGATCCAGTAGTCAGGGAAAAGGAACATTAAAGATATCTACGCTATATCAGCATAGTTTTTCAGATGTTTATTTTGAAGGAAATAGTGTAAGTGATTTTACATATAAAACAACATTTTACGATTTCAGCTCAATTAAGCTCGCCTATGGTATAACTGAAAAGTTTAACATGGCAGGTGAAATAGGGTATTTCATAAATAAAAGTGAATACATTATTCCTTCCGACTACACTCGCTATGCCCGTGGGATTGGGGATGCTTCGCTAACTTTACGTTATTCACTTTTTAAAAATACGGCTAAGCTTTTTGAAATTGCCCCTTTATTTACTGTGAAAATTCCGATTGGAGAATTTGACCAAATTCAAAATAACGTGTTATTGCCCATTGACCTTCAACCATCTTCAGGTAGCTTTCGGTATAAGCCCTCCATGATAATTTACAAAGGTCTTGGTCAGAGTAAGTTTGCAGTATATTCTATTTTATCTACTGAATTTGCCCAAGCCATTAAAACCGAGCGAACCATTAATTACAAATACGGTAATCTGTATATGGTTTCTCTATTTGCAAGCTATCAGCTTAATGATTGGCTTAAAACTAGTCTTGAAGTCAGAGAACAATATCGTGCAATGGCCAATAATAATGGACTTGAAATAAAAGCAACAGGAGGTAATGTCCTGTTTTTAGTTCCTCGAATTACTGCTGTGTACAATGATTGGGAATTGGGCTTAACCTATAATCAGCCTGTCCACAAAAATTTAAATAGCATTGGCTTTCCTCAGCTTTCCAATAAATATGCCTTTGCAATTAGTCTTGCCAAGAAATTAAACCTTACTAATAAGGAAACACCTTTTTTACTGGATGATATTGAGTACAAATCAGACTCTTTTCATGTGAATGGAATCTGTGACATGTGCCGAGAGAGAATTGTTGTTACCTCAATGAAAAGCAAAGATGTAAAATGGGCAGGTTGGAATATTGATACAAAGATGTTGACGATCAAATACCTCGACAAACCAAATGTTGACCAATTAATGCAGAGTCTGGCAAAAATTGGACATGATAACCAAAGTTATAAAGCCACTGATAAAAAGTATGCTAAACTACATTCATGCTGCAAATACAGAGATCACAAAAACGAATAACCAGAGTTAATAACCTGAGTTCGGGATAAGCTTTGCTCACAGTTTCAGATGATTAGTTCATAGACAACTCCAATTTTCGAAGTACTATCTGGATAATTCAAGGAAATTTGAGGTAGTATATGGGCTAATCATCGAAACCCATAAATGGGAAAGCTAATTTACATCATCTTTGAACTTAAAATCACTTGAAATAGCATGCTATAACTGCATGATTATAAGCCCAAATCTAATGCCCCATTAGTTTTCTGTGAGTTA